>Ga0302300_1000003_pt1:0-142500 | contig 602282 bp, 507 predicted proteins | sample III_Palsa_E1_1_FD_198756 | JGI IMG/M metagenome (GOLD analysis project Ga0302300, IMG submission 198756) | Peat permafrost microbial communities from Stordalen Mire near Abisko, Sweden - III_Palsa_E1_1 | ecosystem: Environmental > Terrestrial > Soil > Palsa > Peat permafrost | place...
ATTGCTTGATGACCAGGTAACGTTTTTATTTGTTGCTGTTGTTGGTGCAACCGTTGCTGTAAGCTGCGTTGTTGTACCTGTTATGATATTTGCTGTTGGTGGTGTAACGCTTACTCCCGTTACTGTTACTGTTGGGTTTGTTATAGTTATTACTGAAGTAGCTGTCTTGCCTTGATCCGCTGTGGTCACTGTTATCGTTGTTGTACCAGCGGTCACTGCCGTAACTAATCCTGTTGAACTTACTGTGGCAATTGCTGTATTGCTTGATGACCAGGTAACGTTTTTATTTGTTGCTGTTGTTGGTGCAACCGTTGCTGTAAGCTGCGTTGTTGTACCTGTTATGATATTTGCTGTTGGTGGTGTAACGCTTACTCCCGTTACTGTTGGGTTTGTTATAGTTATTACTGAAGTAGCTGTCTTGCCTTGATCTGCTGTGGTCACTGTTATTGTTGTAGTACCTGCAGTCACTCCTGTAACCAATCCTGTTGAACTTACTGTAGCAATTGCTGTATTGCTTGATGACCAGGTAACGTTTTTATTTGTTGCTGTTGTTGGTGCAACCATTGCTGTAAGCTGTGTTGTTGCACCTGTTGTAATGCTTGCTGTTGGTGGCGTAACACTTACTCCCGTTACAAGGATAGAAGCACTATTGGTAGTTATTACTAATGTCGCTGTATCAGCTCCGGCAGAGTTAGCCGCGATAATTCCTACATTGTATGTACCATTAACTGTAGATGCTCCTGATATAAAACCTGTAGTTGTATCTATTGATAACCCAGCGGGTAAACTAGTTGCATGATAACTAGTAGGTGTATTTGATGCTATAATTTTATATGTTGAAGAAATATTTACTGTATCAGTAAATATTAAGCTACTTGAAATTACCGGAGTAGCGATCTTATCCCACACAGCATAGTTTGTGCCTGATGCTTTTAAAATATAACCAGCTCCGGGGGTCCAGTTATCCGAACCAATTTTCATTGCAACTTTTCCATCAATAATAGCTGCATATAAATTATTCGATGCCGACACAATATTAACGGAGCTTGTACTTGTAAGATTGTTATTTTTTCTTATAGCAATTAGTGCAGTGATCTGATCATGAAGTCCCCATGTATATAAATGATCCCAGAATATCATTGGAATGCCAGGATGTGTAAGTATATAAGCATATCCTTCCATTACATCAGCAGCGGGAAAAGGCCATTCATTTTGTGGTGGCCCTGTATCATGATTATCAACAAATGTAACAGCTTTGGTCGGATTGATACCTATCAGCCCCGGAGGTACACCGCCTACATTTAGCAGACCCAAATTCCCTTGTACAGCGCTTTGCAAAATTCCTTTCAAAGAAAAATCAAATGCAGTTGAAGAACCTTGTGAATTAGTGATCCAGTTATTAATATTAGTTGCGCTTGGATCCCAACATTCAGCTACAGAAAAATATGGAGCTGTTGAGTCGTTGTATTCTTTTACATATTGAGGTCCATAGCCTAGTACAAAATCATATCGCCATCCATCAAAACCAATAGTATTTTTCAACCATCGCATCCATGCAATGATACCGTTCTGTACTATCACATTTGTATGATCGAGATCTCGTGCGTAAGGCACTCCTTCACCTGTATCAGGATTTCCACATGCACCGGTCCATTCATCACCCGATACAACTGCCGTGCAATCCCACGTAGGATTTGTAAAATCACCCCAGCTTGTTGTACCCACACGATGATTAATAACAATATCTGCCAATGCTTTGATATTACTGTTGTGCAGACTTGTTATCAACGACTGTAATTGAGCCTGTGTACCGTATTTTGTATCTAATAAATAATATTGCCTGGGAAGATAACCCTGATCTGATCCGGCATCTGATGGAGGCGGTAACCAGATAGCATTTATTTTAGCTGCCTGAATATCTGAAATTTCAGCAGCTACAGTCTGATACCAGGTTCCACTACTAGAGGATGTCCAATCAAAGCCCTGTAATAATACCTGTGTAGATTGCGCATAGCATGACGATCCAATTAAAACTGAATATATAATAATATAGCAGGCAAGCAAACCGTTTTTTTTCATTACAAGAAAATTTAGGAGAGCCTTTAAATAGGCTTAATCCCTGATTCATATAACTGTAACTCTATAAAAATAGGCTTTTTTGTTGTACCTATTACTTGCTGCTTCTTTTTTCACCCGTTATTTCAGGAGAAATTATCCCACTAGCGCAGATATGCAACATTGACATTGTGCGTGGCGTATCTGTGGTAAGTATGTTGTACATTTATTAGTAAATAAGTAAGCACAAATACCCTATCACACAAAGCCAAACTGCATATCTGCGGTAGAAAAAAAGGAAGAGGTGTTACTAAAAAAATGGAACTAGAAAAACATTATACCAACAGAAGCGGTTGGCTTAGAGCCGCCGTATTAGGCGCCAACGATGGTATCCTTTCAACTACAAGTTTAGTGATTGGTGTAGCCGCTGCAAGTGATACAAGAACTCCGATCGTTTTGGCAGCATTAGCAGGTTTAGTAGCAGGTGCATTATCAATGTCTGCAGGTGAATATGTTTCCGTTAGTTCTCAATCAGATATTGAAGTTGCCGATCTAAACAGGGAGCAAATAGAATTGACTACTACCCCGCAAGATGAATTAAAAGAATTAGCAAACATATATAAGGGCCGTGGTTTAGATAGTGAGCTCGCAATGCAGGTTGCCCTTCAATTGACCAAACATGGCGGATTGGAAGCACACGCAAGAGATGAATTAGGTATCAATGAAATGACAACACCAAAACCTTTGCAAGCTGCATTGGCTTCAGGTGCTTCTTTTATATCAGGAGGTTTGTTGCCCATGCTCGTTTCCTTATTTGCACCGATAAAATATATGGTGATCTGTCAATATAGTTTTGCTATAGTGTTCCTTGCATTATCGGGCGTAGTTGCAGCAGAAGCCGGAGGATCGAATATGGTAAAAAGTATAATCAGGATCTGTTTTTGGGGCACTATTGCAATGGGCATCACTGCTACTGTTGGTTATATATTTGGTGTTAAGCATATGTAACAAAATTCATTGTCACTTTTACACAGTAAAAAAAGTAAGAACATACTGGATTTGAGAAATTAAATTTTCAATTATGGCTACTAATATAAACGAAATTCAGATCCGGGAACTTATAGAAAACTGTGCAAAAGCAGTTCGCAATAAAGATATAGAAGGAATATTGGTACATCATTCCAAAGACATTATTATGTATGATGTACCTAAGCCTTTTCAATCAACCGGCATAGATGCCTATCGTAAAACATGGGACATTTTTTTCAAGTATACAAAGCCTGGTGTATTTGATATCCAGGAACTACATGTTGTGGCTGATGAAAACATTGCCTTCTATTACAACAATGAAGTGCGCAGACAAAAGTAATAGCGCAGAATTTGTTGATCTGGATTTTAGGGTTAATTATAATATCTATTATAATAGATTATAAGTTTTGCAAATTTTACCGCTTCTATCCTATTTTTGTATTAATGCAAAAAAGTATCACAGCCGGCACCGTATTAATTAGCACACCCTCTTTAGATGATTCCATCTTTGAGAAGACCGTCGTATTTATAACAGAACATAACGAAAAAGGCGCCATGGGTTTTGTGATCAATAAATCATTTCCAAGAAGATTAAATGAACTGATAGAATTTAAAGACAGTGCAGCTTTTCCTATAGCTGATGGCGGCCCTGTTGAAAGGGAACATCTGTATTTTTTGCACCAGCGGCCAGATCTGATCGAAGGTGGCGTTGCGATAGCCGATTCAACTTTTTTAGGAGGCAATTTTAAACAAGCCATTACACATCTTACCAATAATACTTTATTGGAAAAAGATATTAAAATATTCATTGGCTATTGCGGCTGGGATCCTCAGCAACTGGAAGGTGAAATTGAAGAAGGTAGTTGGTTAGTTGATGATGCAGGAAGTAAAGTTATTTTCACATCACAAACTATTCCACTCTGGGAGCTTATTTATGAAAGTAAAGAATAGTCTTTTGAAAATCTGATAATTACCATCAACTCATTTAATAATCATTTTATGGATATAAACGAATGGCACGATTTCTTTGTTGCTACTGCCGGTTCTGCCGCAGCACTAACAGGATTGATATTTGTTGGCGTTTCTATTAATATTGAAAAGATACTCTCCATGGCAAAATTACCTGCACGGGCTTTGCTTTCCTTGATCTTGTTGTTGACAATTTTGGTGATCTCTTCTTTAATGCTGATCCCGATGCAAACTTATTTTTTCATCGGTACCGAAGTATCTATTATCGCGGTCGCCATTTATATTTTGGTTACTAAAATGGATATTAGTATCTACAAAAATACTTCTGCAGATTATAAAAAACAATATCTCGCCAGCGTTATTTTTAACCAGGTCGCTGTGCTACCTTATGTGATTGCAGGTATTGCCATTTTTGTTTCTAAAGAGAATGGCATTTACTGGCTCGTTCCGGGTATTCTTATTTCTTTTATAAAAGCTGTTGTCGATGCATGGGTTTTATTAGTAGAAATTAACCGCTAGAACCTCATTATTTTTTATCACTGGCGATCTTAGCCAAGCCATTAACTGCAGACTGATTGCCTGGTTGAAGCTGCAGCGATCTCTCCCATAATTGTTTGGCTTTTTCCGGCTCATGTGTAATATAATAATAGCCTACTGCTGTGTTATTGATATAATCTACATTATTTGGCTCGCAGGCCAACGCCTTTTCGAAATATTTAGCGGTCAGTAATTGATTGGTAGTTTCATATCCAATAGCCATCGTATTATATACACCCGCCAATTGTTGATAGTGTGATTCCAAATAAGGATAAGTTGGGAAAATAGCTTTTACATGATCGTAATATTTTTGTGCGCTATCCAAATTTCCTGTTAAAAAATAAGCGAATCCCAGGTTCAGGTAGGCTGTTGCAAACGCAGGATGAATAGTAACAGCTTGTTGTAAATAGGGAATAGACCTTCCTGCAAATTCAACCTTCTTGGCGCTATCGCCAGCATTAAGTGCTGAATCTATCAATGCGTTGGCTGCGTTATTATTTAAGAAAGCGCTGTTAGGATATTTCTGAACATCTGCCAGCGGAAGTGTTGTATCATCTTTCCATTCTGCGTTACGCTGAATATCTTTTGCCGCGCACCATCCTACTAATAGCAGGCAGACTGAAACCAATACAGCTCCTTTGGCAACAGGTTGCTTGATCTTCTCCAATAAAAAATTAAATCCTATTGCCAGTATCATTACAAAACCTAGTGATGAATGGTATATCAACCTTTCGCCCATCGTTGCGCCAAGGTCAAATGCGAAATTGGATACGAGGAACAAATGCAATAAATAAAAAGCAAGCGCGAAAGAAATGATATTGCGTTTGCGGAACAATATAATTGTTGCCACGATCATCCCAATTAAAATAGCCAGGGATAACCATACCCGCACATCAGAAAAATCTGCATACGGAATGGTGTTATATCCATAGTCATTTGAAAGAACCGCGGGATAAAACAACAACCACAAATATTTACCCAGTACTAATATTTTAGTTGCCAGTGTTTCAATATCCGATGCCAGCATATATGGATTATTGAGAATATCCGTACTTCCAGCATTACTGCCCAACCCTACTATTGACAAACGTATGAACACATACACGATCGCAACCACAAAAAAAGGCAAAGTGCGAACGATGCTTTTTGTAAGGGTATCTTTTTTAACGATATAAAAAAGCATTGGTAATAACACCAGTATCGTTAAGCCATATTCTTTAGAAAGCAGCGCCATGAAATAATACAATAAGGACAACCATAAATGTTTCTTATCTGCTGTTTCATAGTACCGAAAAGCCTGAATGAAAGTTAACATAAAGAACAGGAAAGAAAATATCTCATCCCGGCTTTTTACATTTGCCACAACTTCGGTATGGATAGGATGTATCAAAAAAAGTAAGCTGGTAAGAAATGCAATTAACGGTTGTTCAATAAAAACATAATCTCTCAAAAAATACAGCAGCAACAACACCGAAAGGATATAAAATATAACATTGCCTGCATGCCGTATATGCGCTACTTGTTCTATTCGGGCTTTCTGTTTTTCTGTCATAGGTTTTATGATCAACAGTGACGCGGTATCATTGTCGTTAACACTGCCAAAAAATTGTTGTTCCATGGCAAAGGTCACAATCGATAATGGCCTGTATCTTCCGCCGGATAATATTTGTCCTGCACCCCATTGTTGGTATAAACTTGCCTGCGCGTCCGAACTTAATATAGCCGGTATGCCTTTGAAACCTTCCTGCACATATTGGTTCTTAACAATGATCGCATCATCGTCCAGCGCATATATATTTTTAAAAGAATTGGCAAAACAAAGAAGGCCGATAATTACGAGCAGCCCTGCCTGGAATGAGAATTTAGTATACCAGGGACCATTATCAATAACCTTTGATGGAACGATAACTTTTGCGGCCGGAGAAGCAGGTTCGTTAGCCCTAATTCGTTTTTTCTTACCCATATAGACATTTCATTTTTAGCTGTACAGATTGCTAAGATACAAGTTTAGATATAATAATAAAAGGAACCGTATTTCCGGCCCTGGCCAGTGTAAAACAGGGCGTTTTTATTTTAATACGATTAATAATTATCTTAGCGACTAAGTAATAATTATAGGAACATGAAAATACAAATAGCCGCTTGTCTTTTACTGATCACGCTTTTTTCCTGCAACAGAAATGAGAAAAAAGAATTTTTAGATCAAACAATAAAAGAAAATCAATTACGGAAAAACAATACACTGGTTTCTTATACCATTGATAAGGAAACAACACAGGATAGTGTTACAACTATGTATTATCACGCACAGGTAATAAATGCTTCAACGGCGATAACCATTGCAGATTCATTGACCTATGCTGTTGTAGGCGATGGCGTTTATACTTCTCAATAATATTTTAATTAATTTTTAATTATAGATAATGAAAAATTCCTTTCAGAGAAATTTGTTATTAGGATTCGGGTTTTCAATCTTTTGTTTGATAATAAGCTCCGTAGCATCTTATAAAAGCATTAAAAATCTTATACAAAGTTTTGATTGGGTAGATCATACCAATATAGTAGACCAACGTGTAGGTTTTTTAATGTCTTCTTTAGTAGATGCAGAAACAGGCATGCGGGGCTATTTATTAAATGGCGATCAAAGCTTTTTGCAGCCTTATTACCTGGTAAAAGATAGCCTCATTGGTGAAGTAAACGATATAGCTTCTTTAACAGCAGATAATCCTATACAAAGAAGAAATTGTCGTGAGCTGAGAAATTCTGTTGATAATAATATATTATTGATCAGTACGCTTATACAAAGAAAAGCCGCAGGCGCCACATTGAATGAGGATAGCCTGGCATTGGGCAAACAATACATGGATAGAAGCCGGGTGATAACAGATCGCATGAAAGGCGTAGAGAACCGTTTGTTGATTTGGAGAAAAGCAAGTGTTGATAAGTCAACTACTTTCTCTTTGATATTTATTATGCTGGCTTCTTTGATCGCTATTGCTGTTTCGATCGTTTTCTATTTAAAAACGATACAGAATATTGATGATAACCAACAACTACACGATGAGTTAATTAAAAAAGAAATTGCAACCAACAAGCAAATAGACATCATTCAACAACACGCTGATAAAATTGCATCAGGTGATTATTCAGCAAGATTAGATCTAAAAGATTTAAAGGATGAATAAATCTCAAATAAAAAAATTAGAAAAACAGGACCTTGTTCTATTTCAAAAACTCATCCGCATTTTTCAGGAGGTGTTTGAAATGAAAGAAGCAACGATACCCAAAGATCCACAACTGGTAAAGCTTTTAGAGAACTCCTATTTTATCAGTTTTGTGGTTTGCATAGATGACAAAGTAATTGGCGGACTAACTGCTTATGAATTACCTTCTTATTATACTACACGATCTGAAATATTTATTTACGATATAGCTGTTGATCCTTCATTTCAAAGAAAGGGATTAGGGAAACAATTATTAGCTGCGCTTAAGCAATATGCTAAAGAAAAAAATATCAATGTATTATTTGTAGATGCGAATGAAGAGGATGAACATGCTGTGGATTTTTATCATACTACCCGAGGCGAAGCCTCAAAAGTTATTCAGTTCAGTTATTATGTAGATTAACTATTTTAGCAATCAGTTTATCACCTAAAGAAAATACCATGGAAATAGGCATCGATAGTTTTGCGGCAGCAACGATCAATAGTGAAACAAATAAAGTTAGCCTGGATGCTATTCCACAATTATTGGAAAGAATGGAACATGCCGATAAAGTTGGTCTGGATATTTTTGGTATTGGCGAACACCACCGTAAAGAATTTTTAGATTCGGCACCTACAATGATATTGGCTGCGGCCGCTGCGCGCACAAAGCGTATTCGTTTAACAAGTGCTGTTACTGTATTAAGTGCTGCTGATCCGGTGAGGGTATTTCAAAATTTTGCTACGCTGGACCTAATATCACAAGGCCGTGCTGAAATAGTTGTTGGTCGTGGTTCGTTTATTGAAGCCTATCCCCTATTTGGTTTGAACTTAAAAGATTACGATGAACTGTTTATTGAAAAATTAAATCTTCTATTAAATATACGTGCCAACGAATTTGTTACCTGGGCTGGTAAATTTCGTCCTCCCTTAAATAACCAACCTATTTATCCGAGGCCTTTGCAAGATCAGATACCGATCTGGTTAGGCGTTGGCGGCACACCAGAATCATTTATTCGTGCAGGCACACTTGGCATACCATTAATGGTTGCGATCATTGGTGGTGAAACACATCGCTTTCGTCCGCTCATCGATCTTTACAGGGAAGCAGGAAAACAAGCCGGGCATGCACCTGAAAAATTAAAAGTAGGATTACACTCTCTTGGCTATATAGCAAACACTACCGAAGAAGCCATTGCTGATTTTTATCCCGGTTACGCCGAAACATTTACCAGGATAGGAAAAGAACGTGGCTGGCCTCCGGTAACCCGGCCACATTTTGATGCGCAGAATGGCCCGTTAGGTGCACTGCTTGTTGGCGGACCAAAAGAAATAGCTGAAAAAATACTACGACATAGCGAAGCACTTGGCGGTATTTCAAGAGTAACTTTTCAAATGGATAATGCGGGATTATCTCATAAAAAATTATTACGTGCTATTGAATTATTAGGTACTGAAGTAGCGCCCCTGGTTAAAAAAATGCCCTGATAGAAGCATTACCGGTATTGACAGTTGAAGAGCCACTTGGTTTTCTACCAATATATTGAAGACTCATTTCAATGTTAGTTGCCAAACGTTTGGTGTACTGAATGTTCCACAAATAATTTTGTCCCGGTAATAATCCGTCTAAAATAATATACCCAACAGTCGAACTTGTTGAACCGCCAACATCATATTTAAAATCAATATTATTGATAGAAAAACTTGCAGTGACCGTACTGCTGGAAAGTACATTGTATTTAACGTCGGCTGTAATTACATTATCGCTTGTCTGTTCATGAAATCCGATACTATTGTTTCTTTCATCCAGCATATAAGTTAATGTGACCCTGATATTGGTCCCATGCGTATAACTTACAGATGGCGCAACAGATTGTTCTTTGATCTCGTAATCACGATCTTCATATACAGGTGCATTAGATTCATTTTGTATAGAACGTAGCGCAATATTGGTACTGACAGACCTGCTCATGTTCCAACGGCCTTTTAAATTAATGGTACTTGTTTTAGTACTTTCAAGGCCATACGTAAGCAAAGATGTTATTTGATTGATGCTATGCGTTACATCCATACCCCAGGTAGTATTGAGGCGATTGAAATAAAAAGTATTTGATAAAAATGAATTTAGTGTAAGCAAAGTAGTATCACCTAATTGCTGGCCGAACGGATTCAATTGAAATTTATTACCCGAAATATTTTTTCTATTGATCTGCAGCGATGAGGAAGTACTTGAGTTAGCCAATATTTTTCTAAAGCCATGTGCAGTACTCACATCGATCAACGCTCTTGGTGTTAGGTCTATGCTGTAGTTCAACTGTTCATAATTCGTTTTTACATAATCATTGCTTGGCGTATATACTTTTATATAATCCGCCTGATCGGGATATAGCGCCACTTCAAATTCATTTAGGGTAGCTATCCCATCATGGTTGTAATCGTTCCAAACATATATCCCCTGTCCGGTTGGCACCTGAACATAAGTATATTCTAATTTTTGTTCTTGTCCCGAACCTACTTCATATAAAACATTCCCTTTTAATAAACCCTTCCATTCATTCACGAAATACTCTACTCTCCCTAGAACACTTTCATCTTCTTTTTGTGTTGTGATAGTTGAATCAAGGATATGTAGTTTACGATAAGTAAAATTGAGCCGAAGCTTTTGTTTAGGATTTTTAAACAGTTCTGTGAAAATAGAAATATTATCACTTCTGTCTGACCGCTTTAATTCTGAAAGCTCCGGAAAAAGATCTGTTCTTGTAAAATAAGTAATGCCCCAATTATTAGGTTTGCTGGCATCAGATTTAATATAGGCCTGCCATATATTAAAAGCAAAACTGTTTGCTAATAAACTATCTGTTAATTTACTTCGCTGCTGGTCATTTTCACTGGAATAATTTGCACCAAGCTGCAAATTGTGTAGCTGCTTAAATCGCCTGTTGATATCAATAGACGGCCTGAAATAAACAACTTTTTGTGTTGACCCATTTGTATTGGTAAGACTAACCTGATCGCTAATATTAAAACTTTTTATTTGTGTGTTATGATTTAATACCTGTCTGAAGCCATCAAAACTATCGCTACGAATATAATTAGTCACGGCGTAACTAAGACCACCGCCTTCTTTATCTTTTAAACGGAATCCTGCATTCAATAATTGTTCGTCGGCAGACTGAATACTATCAGGCAAACTCCAGTCACGATTAAACTCCACATTGCGCAAGCGTTCCAACGGTTTAAATTCACTTTGTACATACTCATACCCCGCATCTGTTTCAAGCTTTAAGGCTTTGCGTAAGAGTGTTATATTTTGATCATCTTTACTTATCTGAAATTTTCCTGCCAGTCCGATATCATCGCCTTTGCCTATTGTTGAAAAGAGATTAACATTATAATTACTTAGTGCAACCTCTGATTTGACCGTCACCTTTTTAGTCAGTTTATATTCGGCACCGACCGTGACGAGCTGCTGCTTTTTAGGTGTTATCAACAAAATAACCGGCGCCCATTGCCCTTGTCTAACGCCATTTATAGGTGCCACCCATTGATACACATTACCATTGACCGCACTTATTGCCTGAACATAATCACCTTTCCCTTGGCCGACAAATGTAAACGTAAGATTGTATAAACTGTCATTAGGATTAGCGGAAAAAACAAAGACAGAATCATTTATCCCATTATAAACCGTATCGATTTTTGCATATAAAATAGCGCCAGTAGAAAAAGTATCACGCGGTTCATTTTTGTAAAAAGCAGTATCGATACCATTACCAACATTGGCCAAGAACTGTGTCTGGTCTGGCGTTAAGGATTGATCAATGGTTGAATTTTTTGCATCCTGGTTAGAGAAGGCTGCAATGCTTAACAACAACCTCTTACTAATAGTTATTTCGTCATTGACATAAATATTTGAATTCAGATAATTTCTATCCGCATATTCAAACTCTACTTTTATACGGGAATCTTTTGTTATCAAGCGTTTAGGTGTAAACGTTACTTCGGCAGTGTTATAATTGATCACGTAATCCTGATCTTCACCACGCTGTAGTAATTCACCATCCAGGTACACCCGTTCCGTTCCTGCTAATACCGTTAAGTAAATTTCGCCGTTGGCGCCTTGTAGTTTATATGGGCCCTGGTTTCCATCCAAAGGAGTTATAGTATTCTGAACAAATTTACCTTTTGCGATCGATCCGCTTAATAGCAAGGAATTGCTCACATTTTTACTAAGTTGATTATCTGTTATAAAAGAAGCACCTTCAATACGCTTATAAAAATTAAGGAAATAATTTTTGCTTTGGCGGATATCGATATCCCCTAAATTTAATTGCCAGGTACGTTTTCTTACCTGGATAAATATCTTATCGAAGTCGTTTAGGTTTTGCGTGTTGCCTTCTGGTTGTATGGGTACATTGTTATCCGTTAATGCAGCGGTAAGTTCCAGGCTATCGCCGATAAAACCATTCAACTGTAAATTCAGGCTTGAATTCAATACAGCATCCTGCGTGTTACCAACAGAGATCCCTCTACCCAAACTACCTGTGTAATTCAGGTCTCCAAAATCAAATAAGCTACTGGCTTCCTTATTAGCAAAATCAATTACAAAAGGTTCTTCTACCTGTGGGTTATTGCGCACGCTATCATAAGTAAATTGTCGCACTACCGCATTTAATTTATAAGGAAATTGGCGATACGTAACATGTACGCTATCGGGCAAAGCAGTACCAATAAATTGAATGGTACCATTCACTTCATCAACCGTGTAAGCTGATGCGGGTACATTATAAATAGTAACAGAACCGGGCACGAGGCTAAGCGAATCTAACTTTACAAGTTTCGTTTTTGTAGAGATATATTTTGTGTGAAGATTAGACAAAGGATTTTGCTGCGCAAGAGATACTTGAACCAGTAGCAAGCTGAGCAGCGATAAATATATCCTTGTGTATCTCAAGTTGGGATTTTATTCGTTACTAAATTAACACTTATTAGTAAGAGGAGTTCAACAGGACTTGTGCTGCAACAAAAAACCTTCCCTAGGGAAGGTTTTTGAAATGATATATGATGATTATTTATTCTTCGGTACTTAATCCCGCAGTTAAATATTCTCTGTTCAATTTTGCAATATTGGCAACAGAAATTCCTTTAGGGCATTCCGCTTCGCAAGCGTATGTATTGCTGCAATTACCAAATCCTTCTTTATCCATTTGCGCCACCATGTTCAAAACACGTGATTCTCTTTCTGGCTGGCCCTGCGGCAATAATGATAATTGTGCAACCTTAGCTCCTACAAATAACATCGCGCTACCATTTTTACAAGTAGCAACGCAAGCGCCACAGCCGATACAAGCCGCTGCCATAAAAGCTTCATCCGCATCTTTTTTATCGATCGGTAAATTATTCGCATCCTGCGCGTTACCGGTGTTTACTGAAACATAACCACCTGCCTGGATGATACGATCAAATGCTTGTCTGTCAACAACAAGATCTTTTAATACAGGAAAAGCTTTACTGCGCCAAGGTTCTACAACAATGGTATCCCCATCTTTAAAAGCGCGCATGTGTAACTGGCAAGTTGTATTTTCTGCCCACGGGCCATGTGCACGGCCATCGATGTACATACTACAAGCACCGCAGATTCCTTCACGACAATCATGATCGAAAGCGATCGGATCTTTATCCTCATGCACTAACTGCTCATTCAACACATCGAACATTTCAAGGAAAGACATTTCTGAAGAAATATCTTTTACCTGGTGTGTATCAAAATGTCCTTTGTCTTTGCTGTTCTTTTGACGCCACACTTTTAATGTGAGGTTCATGTTATAGTGTTCCATTGTTAAATGGTTTAATTGTTTTTAATCTTGTTTGATAAATAGCTATTTATCAAGTTATTTATATTGATTTGAAAATACTTTCCTTTTAATCTGAGCACTCTTTCCAAAACTTAATAGTAATCCTACTTCAATTTCTGTTGCTTTCAAATAATTTGTTAATTGAGCTTCATGTTCTTCAATTATTCCTCCTTCTGCTTTTAATTCTACTATTATAACGTCCTCTACTATTAAATCAGCAAAATAATTTCCTACATCTATTCCATCATAATGCACTTTGATAGGAATTTGCTTTCTAACGTTCAATCCTATTTTTGCTAACTCGATCATCATCGAATTTTCATACACTTTTTCTAAAAATCCATATCCAAGTCTGTTGTATACAATATAAAATGCTTTAATGATTTTATCAGTTACATCAGAATGCTTATAGCTTTCTTCGTTCATAGGATGGTTAGATTAAAGGTATTTATTATAGAACACAGATTCTCATGATCATCAAGATAAAATCATGATTAGTTCATAACAATCATGAAAATCTGCGTTCTATCAAAACTATTTATAACTTCTTTGCGTAGGCTTAACGATCTCGAAATTCAATTCTTCTTTCACTAAATTCCAATCGCTTTCACCTTTGTATTCCCATGCTGATACATAACTGAAATTAGCATCATCACGTTTTGCTTCCCCATCTTCTGTCTGAGATTCTTCACGAAAATGACCACCACAACTTTCTCTTCTGTTCAAAGCATCCTTGCACATCAGTTCTCCCAACTCGATAAAATCCGCTACACGACCAGCTTTATCTAATTCAGGATTCATTTCATTTACACTTCCCGGAATTCTTACATCGCTCCAGAATTCTTTTTTCAATGCCTGTATCTCAGCTATCGCTTCTTGTAAACCTTTTTCGTTACGTGCCATGCCGCATTTATCCCACATGATCTTTCCTAAACGTTTATGAAAACTTTCTACACTTTGTTTACCCTTGATACTCATTAATTTTTCGATCCTGCTCTTCACTGCGTTTTCCGTTTCAACAAATGCGGGGTGAGAAGTTGGAATTTCTGCAGTACGGATATCATCAGCCAGATAATTCCCTAATGTTAATGGAATAACGAAATAGCCATCTGCCAAACCTTGCATTAATGCAGATGCACCTAAACGGTTGGCACCATGATCACTAAAGTTTGCTTCGCCCAATGCGTATAAACCAGGAACAGTTGTCTGTAGTTCATAATCAACCCATAAACCACCCATCACGTAATGCACGGCAGGATAAATTCTCATCGGTTGATTATAAGGATTTTCACCGGTGATCTTTTCATACATATCGAAAAGGTTACCATACTTTTCTTTTACTACATCTTTACCTAAAGCGATCAATGTTTTTTCATCAGCATGATGCTCACCATGTTTACCCGCTTCAATTTTTCCGTAACGTTTTATCGCGTCAGCAAAATCAAGGTACACGGCTAATTTTGTTGTACCCACACCATATCCTTCATCACATCTTTCTTTGGCAGCTCTTGATGCAACGTCGCGTGGCACAAGGTTACCAAAGGCTGGGTATCTTCTTTCCAAATAATAATCACGCTCTTCCTCAGGAATATCTACTGCTTTTCTTTTGTCGTCTTTTTGTTTTGGTACCCAGATACGCCCGTCATTACGCAACGATTCAGACATCAACGTTAATTTACTTTGATGATCGCCAGTTACAGGAATACAAGTAGGGTGAATTTGTGTAAAGCAAGGATTGCCAAAGAAGGCGCCTTTTTTATGTGCTTTCCATGCTGCGGTAACATTGCTGCCCATTGCATTGGTTGATAAATAGAAAACATTGCCGTAACCACCGCTACCTAACAGTACCGCATGACCGAAATGTCTTTCTAATTCTCCCGTTACTAAATTTCTAGCAATAACGCCACGTGCTTTGCCATCGATCATTACGATATCTAACATCTCATGACGAGAGTACATTTCTACATTTCCTAAAGTAACCTGTCTTTCTAAAGCGCTGTAAGCACCTAATAATAATTGTTGACCTGTTTGTCCGGCTGCGTAAAAAGTACGCTGAACCTGTGTTCCACCGAAACTCCTGTTGCTTAATAAACCACCGTATTCTCTTGCAAAAGGAACACCTTGTGCTACGCATTGATCAATGATCGCTGAGCTAACTTCTGCCAAACGATGTACGTTCGCTTCTCTTGCTCGGTAATCACCGCCTTTTACTGTATCATAAAATAAACGGAAAACCGAGTCACCATCATTCTGGTAATTTTTTGCAGCATTGATACCGCCCTGTGCTGCAATACTATGTGCGCGGCGCGGACTATCCTGAAAACAAAATGCTTTTACTTTATAGCCCATCTCACCAAGCGTAGCAGCGGCTGATGCACCTGCCAAGCCTGTACCTATTACGATCACTTCTATCTTACGTTTGTTAGCAGGGTTTACCAACTTAACATGCCCTTTATAATCTTCCCACTTTTCCTTCATTTCGCCGTGCGGGATCTTTGAATCTAAAGCCATAGTATGGTTTGTTTAATTTATTCGATTATTATTAGCAAATTCAAAAGTGAAAAGTGAAAACCAATAAGTAAAAAATACAGCTTAAAATTGAAAGCGCACTTTTGGGTTTTAACTTTTGCTTTTTGACTTAATTTATTACTCCAAAAAACATCAATATCGGCATCAATGCAAATAAGATACACACAATAATTGAGTACACTACACCAACACATTTAATGATCGGAGTATATTTTTTGTGATTGATCCCTAATGATTGAAAAGCACTTTGAAAACCCTGTATCAAATGCCAGAATAAAGAAATAATACCCAACAAATAGATCACTACAAAGTACCATTTGCTGAATACCGCTTTTATTCCTTCGTACGTATTTTCATTATCGTCGCCGAAATAAAGATCTTTTTTAGTCGCGTACCAAAAATGAGATAAATGGATGATCAAAAACATCAATAACAATGTTCCCAATAAACCCATTGAACGGCTATACCAAGAGCTATTGGCGCTGGCACCATTTACTGCATATTTAATTGGCCTTGCTGCAGTATTTTCTTTCCATAACAATAAGCCCTGGATAAAATGTAAAAAGATACCGGCAAACAAGCCGATCTCTAAAATACGTACCACCCAATTATGACTCATAAAATGAGCCGCAGTATTAAAAGTGGCACCATTGTCATTTACAAAAATGCAAGAGTTAACACCTACATGTACAATCAAGAAAGAGATCAGGAAAAGACCCGTTAGGCCCATTATATATTTCTTGCCTAAAGAGGATGTAAAAAACTGTTTCCAGGTCATATGCAATAGTTATTGTTAATTAGTTCTGCAAAATTAAAGGAAATACTGATTGAAATTAAGAATTAGGAATTAAGAATTAAGAATTCTATCAAACATAAGCTAGTCCTATATTCTTCATTCTTCATTCTTAATTCATCATTTTTAATTATTCAAGGTATTTGATCATCCAGTTGTCTATATATTGGAAAACCAGCTCCGGCTTCATTGTGCGCCATTGCGGAAGGTCGATCAGCGGTACATAATTTGTTAAACGGGTTCTTTTAAAATCATGCTGACTTTGTTCCGGCATATTTACTACTACTACCCAACCACCATCATCTGCTACTTGTTCATTCCATTCTTCGTAATAACTATCATCGCTACTATGAAAATTGAGGACGTTCTCAGCAATTAAAATGAATTTATTAATACCCTGACTGTACAATTGATCCGTGACATCGCGGCGCAGGGTCATAATGTCGTTCTCTATTGCGTCGTTCCACTCTCCTATTAATTCTATAATGGCGTAGTTCTGTTCATAATCTGCAAACAGCAGTTTCATATATAATGTCTTCGAACCAAAATCATCCCACTGCGGGTGGATATAATAATTATAGACCGTATTGGAAAACTCAAATTCGCTATAATTACGGCCATAAAAGGGTGAGCGTTTATCTTCTTCCGCTACGTATAAATGGCGCCAGTTGTAAAATGGTTCTATATCCTGCATTCGCTTCTAATTACCAGCCAAATGTAAAGGATTTATTGTTTTATAATCGCTGATAACGATTATATATTAAACCTGCGATTTTAGTTACCTTTGCATCCATTATTTATGAAGACAAAATCATTACATAAAGACAAGGTTAATATTATAACGCTTGGGTGCAGTAAAAACATGGTGGATAGCGAGGTTTTAAGCGGACAGCTATTGGCAAACGACATCGATACGGTACACGAAAGCAGTAAAAAAGATCACAATATCGTGATCGTAAATACCTGTGGATTTATTGAAAAAGCAAAGGAAGAAAGCATCAATACTATTTTAGACCAATTAGAATTGAAACGCCGTGGTAAACTGGATAAAGTTTACGTTACAGGGTGCCTCAGCGAGCGCTATAAAAACAACCTCGAAGAAGAGCTTCCTGAAGTAGATGCTTATTTTGGTACGATGGAACTGCCAATGATCTTAAAACAGTTTGATGCTGATTATAAAGCAGACCTGATTGGTGAAAGATTATTAATAACACCGCCGCATTATGCTTACATGAAAATAAGCGAAGGCTGTAATCGTACTTGCTCTTTTTGTGCCATTCCTTTAATGCGCGGACAACATGTAAGTCGTACGATAGAATCATTGGTTGATGAAGCAAAACGTTTGGTTGACCGTGGTGTAAAGGAGGTAATGCTGATAGCGCAAGAGCTGACTTATTACGGTTTAGATATCTATAAAAAAAGAGAATTACCAAAACTATTAGATGCCTTAGCTGATGTAAAAGGTTTAGAATGGATCCGCTTGCATTATGCTTATCCTTCAAAATTCCCGTTGGATATTATTGATACAATGAAGGGCAGGGATAATATTTGCAATTACCTTGATATGCCACTACAACATGCTGCCAACAATGTGTTGAAGAATATGAAACGCCAGATAACGCGTGAAGAAATGGAAGAATTGGTGGGTGAGATAAGAAATAAGATCCCTGATATTTGTTTGCGAACTACATTGATCGCAGGCTTTCCGGCTGAAACGAGAGATGATGTGGAAGAACTAAAAACCTTCTTACAAAAAATGCGTTTCGACAGGGTGGGTATTTTCACTTACAGTCATGAAGAAAATACAAGCGCACATGATATGGTTGATAATATCTCTGCAGAAGAAAAAGAAGAACGTGCGCAGGAAATAATGGAAGTGCAACAAGAGATCAGCTTAGAAAAGAACCAGGAAAAAGTAGGCAAGACCTTCAAAGTACTGATCGATAAAAAAGAAGCGGGCCGTTATTTAGGCAGAACAGAATTTGATAGCGTGGAAGTAGATAATGAAGTGATCATTCAAAGCAAAAAGAAATTAACCGTTGGTGATTTTGTAAACGTAAAAATTACAAAAGCTTACGATTATGATATTGAAGGTGAAGTTGTTTAAGCAATATGCTAATGTGCTGATTAGATAATGCGCTAATTTTGTCACTTTTAATTTTGTAGTATTTTTCAATTAGCAGATTAGCACATCAGCTAATTGCAAATCATTAAAAATGAATCTTTCTTCAGAATTTATTGATTATACCCAAACCGGCTTCTTCTCAAAGACAGTCGCAGATTACATTGCAGGAGATGCAGGATTAAAACCATTTTATCAGCATCCTGTTTCTATTGATGGTATTAAAGCTGCTATCCAACAAAGAAAAAAGATCACTACCGATAGAAAATTGTTAGTAGATGTTTTGAACAAGCAATACAGCAATATCAAGCTTACGGCAAAACAACAATTTAACATCGAACAATTAAGCAATCAGGATACCTTCACGATCACTACTGCACACCAGCCTAATATTTTCACCGGCCCGCTTTATTTTATTTATAAGATACTGCACACGATAAAACTGGCAGAGACCTTCCAAAAACAATTACCCGAAAATAAATTTATACCTGTTTATTATATGGGCAGCGAAGATGCTGACCTGGATGAATTAGGGCATATCTATATTGATGGAGAAAAATTTGACTGGAAGACGAATCAAACGGGCGCTGTTGGCAGAATGAAAGTAGATGCAACTCTGATAGAATTAATTCAACGCATCGAAGGCCAATTATTAATTTATCCTTTTGGAAAAGAGATCATCGATCTGATGAGATCGTATTACATCGAAGGAACAACGATCGAACAAGCCACTTTTAAATTAGTGAATGCCTTATTTGCTGAATATGGATTGATCATTTTATTACCGGATAATGCCGATTTGAAAAGAAATTTTATTCCTGTAATTGAAAAAGAATTAAAAACAGGATTCTCTCATAAGGCAGTAGCTGAAACAGTTGCAGCATTTCCGCATGAGTATAAAGTGCAAGCGAGTGGCAGGGAATTGAACCTATTTTATTTGAAGGATGATAAAAGAGAAAGAATTGAAATGCTCAATGCTCAATTTTCAATTCTCAATTCTCATTTGAAGCTTTCTGAGGCGGAGATCATAAAAGAATTACACGAGCATCCGGAAAGATTTAGTCCGAATGTGATATTGCGCCCTGTGTTTCAGGAATTTATTTTACCGAATGTTGCTTTTATCGGAGGCGGCGGCGAGATCGCGTATTGGCTGGAATTGAAGAAAGTTTTTGAAGCAGCAAATGTGCCTTACCCAATATTGATTGTACGCAATTCATTTGTTGTGATCAGTAAAGAAATAAAAGCACTGGCAGAAAAATTACAATTCAGTGATCTTGATCTTTTCAAAAAAGAAACGGATCTTTTAAATGAATTAGTAAAGCGTGATACCGAACAACAATTGAATTTAGAAAAAGAAAAGAAAAACATCTGTGCTATTTATAAAGATATCAAAAGTGTTGTAGCACCTATTGATACTACGTTAAACCAGCATGTCCAATCGCTTCACTTGCAGACGATCAAAAAATTAGAAGCCTTAGAAAAGAAAATGTTGCGCGCTGAAAAAAGAAAATTCCAAACACAACAGCGCCAGCTACATAAAATAAAAGCAGCCTTATTCCCTCATAATAATTTGCAGGAAAGAATTGATAGCGTACTACCCTACTACGCACATCAGGGAAAAGATTTCATAAAAGCCTTGTATGAAAATTCATTGTCGCTAGAGCAACAGTTCGGCATCTTAACTGAAAAATAAAATATTACATATCCAGTTCCTGAATACCATATCTTATATGGCTAACATCATTATCCTTTTTATCAACCGTGGCGTCAATATGTACAAAGGGAAGATCAGGAGGCCCTTTCATTTCCCATTTATTATCGGATAATTTATCGGTAAACAATGCTTTTATAAAATTGGCATTGGCTAAAGCATTATCACCTGTACTTAAAACATCTTCCCGAACACATACATAAAACGGCCCCATTTTAATAAATTTGAAAATAAGATCGTAACAAGTGTAATAAGGCTGATCATCTAAAGAGAAAGTTTCTGTTAAAAATAAATGCATTGCATCAGGCATCTTTTTTTCAACCGTATAATGATGCCCTTCTGCAATATTGACTGAGTCGAGGAATTTTATTACCATCGTATCATCCTTGCAAAGTAATATAGGGAAGTTTTTTAACTGCGAGAAGGAATTAAACGATAACAGTATAAAACCTATTAGAATAACAATTTTACAATTTTTCACGGGTAGGTAATTAAAGTATTATAGATTACTTATCAAACTCATTCCTAAATCCAAGTGTTTTTACATTCTTAACGCTTTCCATTACGATATCATCAATGTATTCTTTGTACGCCTCTAATTTACCCGCGATCGTTGTATCATGAAGCGCCAATATCTGCGCAGCTAAAATACCGGCATTTTTTGCCGCATTCATAGCTACTGTTGCTACCGGAACGCCATAAGGCATCTGTAAAATAGACAGGATCGAATCCCACCCATCAATAGAATTAGAAGATTTTACAGGAACCCCGATAACAGGCAAAATAGTCTGCGCTGCCACCATCCCAGGCAAATGAGCTGCCCCACCGGCGCCGGCTATAATAACTTTAATGCCCCTGGCCTTTGCCGTTGAAGCATATTCTCTCAGGCGATCCGGTGTACGGTGCGCTGAAACGATGGTCAATTCAGGTTCAACGTCGAACTGGCGAAGCATTTCGGCGGCGCCTTTCATGATCTCAAGATCGCTTTCGCTGCCCATTATTATTCCTACTAGTGGATTCATCTGAATGTCTTTTTACAAAGAAAAGATAAAAAACACAAACTTCTTGCGCTCATTTATATAATCTTACTGCCGGTTTTTTAGCCCATTTTATTGCTGCTTAACCTTTTGGTAACTACCGTTCATGTATATATCTTAGTCGAAAAAGTATAATGGTGCTATTTTTGCCTTTCATTTAACCAAAGTTGTACGAATGCAGTTTAATGTAATAAGAAGTATAAAACGTTTTTCAATTCAAGGTCTCGTTATCGTCACCTTGTTATTTATATGTTTTTGCCTGCCTAACAATACTTATGCGCAGGCCAATACTGATAGTGCACAATCTTTAACGCTTAAACAATGTATTGATTATGCTTTGAAAAATCAGCCGGCATTACAGCAGGCTGCTATCAATGTATCGATCGCACATGCAACAAATGCCATTAATTTATCAGGATGGCTGCCTCAAGTTGGGATAACGGGAAACCTGACGCATTATATTCAACTACCCACCAATTTTGTTGGCAATCCTCCCGCACCTACACAAACAGGAGTTATTAATACAGCTATTCCGGGCGTAGGCGTTACACAAACCATATTTAATCCTGAATTGATCTATGCGGCACATGCGGCACCATTGTATATTAAACAAGCAGAAGAAATTACCGACAGCACTAAAATATTTTTGGTATCAGAAGTAAGCAAATCTTTTTATAATTTATTGCTGACGTTGCAAGAGATCAATGTTTTGCAAGAAGATACTGTTCGGCTTTTTAGAAATTATACCGATGCATATCATCAATATGTTGGTGGTATTGTAGATGAAACAGATTATGAGGAAGCTGCTATCACACTCAATAATTCAAAGGCGCAATTAAAGCAGGCAACGGAAAATGTTGTCCCGAATTATGCGAACTTAAAACAGCTAATGGGTTATCCTCCGGAAAAACAATTCAATGTGAGTTATGATACGGCACAGATGATACAGGATATCGCTTTTGATACTACACAACAATTAAAGTACGAGCAAAGAATAGAATTTCAACAGCTTAAAACTAATAAGGATCTTCAAAATGAAGTAGTGAACTATTACCGCTTTGCTTTTTTGCCAACACTCTCGGGTTTTTATAATTACAATTATGAGTATGAGAATAGCGAGTTTCAACATCTTTTTGATAATGCTTATCCTAATTCTTATATCGGTTTATCGCTAAGTATTCCAATATTTACCGGATTTGCCAGGGTGCAAAATTTACGCAGGGCAAAGCTTCAGGGGCAGCTGATCGATTGGGATGGTGTTAATCTGAAAGCCCAGATCTATTCTGAGTACACAACTGCATTGGCCAATTACAAAAGCAATGCCTACAATGTAGACGTATTGAGAGATAATGTAACAATGGCAAGAAGAACATATACTGTAGTAAGCTTACAATACAAACAAGGTATTGTAGCCTATTTAAATGTGATCACTGCTGAATCGAATCTGATATCATCAGAGATCGGATATATCAATGCTTTATCGCAGGTGTTATCAAGCAAGATCGATCTTGAAAAATCGATGGGCGATATTACTTATTAACTGAATTAAAATTTAAACGTAAAATAAATTACCTCTTATGAATAGAGTAATAGTAAGCATGGTCATGATGAGTTGTCTGGCTTTTTTTTCTTGCAGTCAAAAGCAGCCACCACCAAACCCACCTACACCGGTTAATTTATATACGGTAGCAGCGCAGCCTGTTTCGTATTATGATAATTATCCGTCTACCACAGAGGCCTTGAGCCAGGTAAGTTTATTACCACAGGTGCAGGGCTATGTTACGGGCATCTATTTTACGGAAGGAACTTTTGTAAAAAAAGGACAAAAATTATACGATATAGATCATAGTCTGTACCAGCAAAGTTATGATGCAGCCGTTGCTAACTTAAAAGTGCAACAAGGCACATTGAAACAATCGCAGGAAGATGCTGACCGTTATGAATATTTGAACAGTCAGAATGCTGTTGCCAAACAATTATATGATCATGCTGTGATCACTTTACAAAATTCTAAGAACCAGGTGCAGTCATCTGAAGAAGCGTTAAAATCTGCGCAGACCAATTTATCTTTCTCAACCATCTATGCGCCATTCGACGGAACGATCGGTTTTAGCCAGGTTAAAATTGGAAATGTAGTAGTGGTCGGACAAACAATATTAAACACTATCTCAACCAACGATCCGATAGCAGTTGATTTTTTGATCAGCGAAAAACAACTGGCTGATTTTGAAAAAATTCAAAGTATAAAAGAACAACCGGGCGATTCATTATTCAGTATCATATTGCCCAACGGCGCCATCTATCCATACACAGGAAAAATTTCTGTGATCGATAGAGCTGTTGATCCGCAGACAGGAACATTAAGAATACGATTGGTGTTCCCAAATCCAAAAAACATTTTAAAAGATGGTATGAGTTGTGTTGTTCGTGTACATAACCAAAATGCAGCACCACAAATGGTGATACCGGGCAAAGCAATTGTAGAACAGATGGGCGAATACTTTGTATTCCTCGCAAAAGATACCACAGCAAATGCACCATCAGATCCTTCAAAAGCTGTTGATACCGCTAATGCAGGCACAAGGCTTCGCGCTATCCAACAAAAAGTAATAGAAGGCAGAACGATCGGAGCAAATGTAGTGATACTATCAGGCATTAATGTAGGCGATAAAGTGATCATTGACGGTGTACAAGCTGTACATGATGGTTCGCCGATAGATGCCAGCAATAAACATCACGACGGAAAAGATAGTGCTAGTAATACAGTACCGGCAGGAAATAAAAATAACTAAGGAAATAACAGACACATGATCGCTAATACATTTATTAAAAGGCCCGTAACAGCTATTGTTATATCTATAGTATTAGTTGTCACAGGTGCTATCTGTATCCTTAATTTACCAATAGATCAATATCCGGATATCACGCCTCCTATTGTACAGGTGAACGGACAATTCACGGGAGCTGATGCGCAAACTGTTGAACAAACAGTTGCCACGCCGATAGAAGAACAGGTGAATGGCACGCCAGGCATGGAATACATGCAAAGCAACAGTACCAATAACGGCTTAATGTCGATGAATGTAACATTCGATATCGGTACTGATATTGATGTAGCTGCGCTGGATGTTCAAAACCGCGTAGGTATTGCAACACCTTTAGTACCGGCAGTAGCAAGCCGTTTGGGCCTAACTGTACGTGCATTGAACCCAAGTATGTTGATGATGGTCGCTATCTATGCACCAAAGGCCACGCATAATATTACCTTTCTTGATAACTACACTAATATATTTGTTCAGGATGCATTACTGCGTGTACCCGGTGTAGGTAGTATCAACCGTTTTACAGATGATTTTAGTATGCGTGTGTGGATGAACCCTGATAAGATGGCGGGTTACAGTATCACACCGCAGGATATCATCAATGCATTGAATGCCCAGAATGTACAAGTAGCAGCAGGTTCAGCAGGTGTACCTCCACAACCAAAAGATCAGACATTTGAAATTGGCATTTTAGTAAATGGAAGATTAAATAAGGTTTCTGAATTTGAAAATATCGTTGTCAAAACAATTCCTACAACCGGTGAATTGGTTTATTTAAAAGATGTGGCAAGAGTTGAGTTGGGAAAATTTACTTTTTCCAGCAATTCTTTTGTTGATGGCAATCGCGCATCTTATTTATTAATTTACCAGGCACCAGGAAGTAATGCGTTAGAAACAGCGAATGGCGTTTATAAAGAGCTAGCTCAATTAAAACAATTTTTCCCTGCGGATGTGGAGTATTCGGTTCCGTTCGAATCTGTTACTGTTGTAAAAGTTTCTATGACAGATGTTGTGCGGACATTATTAATAACATTAGGCTTAGTTGCCATCGTTGTATTTCTCTTCTTACAAAACTGGCGATCAACTCTGATACCAGTACTCGCCATCCCTGTATCAATTTTTGGCACGTTCTGTTTCTTTATTCCTTTAGGATTTACGATCAATACATTAACTATGTTCGGTTTTGTACTGGCCATCGGTATTGTAGTGGATGATGCCATTATTGTGGTAGAAGCCGTACAGCATTATATTGATGAACATGGCATGTCGCCAAAAGAAGCGACCTATCTGGCCATGAAAGATATATCGGCACCAGTTGTCGCGATCGCTTTGATATTAGCAGCTGTATTTGTTCCTGTAGGATTTATTCCCGGAATTGTGGGCAGATTATACCAACAGTTCGCCATCACGATCGCTATTTCTGTAATGATCTCTGCCTTTATCGCACTGTCATTAACTCCCGCTTTGTGTACGTTGTTATTAAAACCAACAAAGATTAAAGACGATGCAAAAGGCATCAATAAAATGTTCTTTAAATTCAATGCATGGTTTCAACGCGTTACTGATAAATATACAGAAGGCGTTAAGAAAAGCATTGCGGCATCTAAATACATTATCATCTTATTGGTTTGTATCTGCGTAGCGGCATTTATTTTATTTCAACACAAACCATCCGGATTTATTCCTTCGGAAGATGATGGAAATTTATATGTTACGTTTCAATTACCACCTGCATCGTCTACTTCACAATCAGTTGATGTAATGACGAGGTTAATGAAAGTTGTAGCAAGTACCCCGGGCGTTGGGCATTATGCTGCCTTATCAGGATTGAACGTGATCAACAATGCCACCAATTCCAATTGTGGTACCGTATACGTTCAGTTAAAACCATGGGATGAACGTAGCTCTAATGATGAGCGGGTTCCCGGTATCATTGGCGTGATGCAACAACGTATCAGGGATGCAGGTATTGATAATGCCAACATCGAAGTGATACAGCCATCTCCTATTCCCGGCATCGGTGCAACCGTTGGTTTTAATTTCCAGATAGAGCAACGAAATACCAATGATGATGTGCATGCTTTTGAAAAAGTAGTCAACAAGTTTGTTGCAGAAGCCAATAAAAATCCGGCGATCTCCGGTGCGTATAGTTTTTATACGGCGCAAACACCAAGTTATAATTTGACAGTAGATCGTGATAAATGTGAAAAATTAGGTGTTGATATTGGTGATGTATTTACAACCATCCAGGCATTTATGGGAAGTTTATACATCAATGATTTTACTACTTACAACCGTACTTTCCATGTGGTTGTTCAGGCAGATACGGTGTTTCGTAGTATGATATCCGATATGGATAGATATTATGTACGCAACTCAGCCGGACAAATGTTGCCGTTAGGAACATTGATCAGTTACAAACCAACTGAGACAGCTCCGTTAATATCTCATTTTAATATTTTCCGTTCTGCAGAAATAGATGGCACATCGCCTGCAGGATATAGTAGTACGCAAACGATCAGTGCACTAAAAGATGTTGCCGCAAAAATTTTACCGCAAGGATATGCGTATGAATTTTCCGGATTAAGTTATGAAGAAATAAAAGCAGGATCTGCCACAACTTATATTTTCATCTTCTCTATCACGTTTGTATTTTTATTTTTAGCGGCATTATATGAGAGCTGGTCTGTTCCATTCTCTGTATTATTGGCTGTGCCGATAGGTGCATTTGGAGCGATATTCACTTTAATATTTTTACCTAAGCTTACCAATAATGTTTATGCGCAAATTGGTCTGATCACGTTGATCGGTCTCGCTGCCAAAAATGCGATCCTGATCGTAGAGTTTGCCAAAGTACGCGTTGACCGTGGAGAAGAATTAATAAAATCTACTTTAGAAGCAGTTAGCCTTCGTCTACGCCCGATCGTTATGACCTCGATGGCTTTCATCTTAGGGGTATTGCCATTGGTATTAGCAACAGGTGCAGGTGCAGTTGCCAGAAGAACAATTGGCTTCACTGTATTAGGTGGAATGCTGGCAGCATCAACATTGGCGATATTCATCGTTCCTGTTTTATTTGTTTTGATCACAAGGGTATCCTACGGTAAAAAACAATTGGATTGGCTGATAGCACATCATGATGAATTAATGGAGAAAGCGAAAAAAGTAGAAGCACAGGATATTGATGCAGAATTAGAATACGAGATACAAAAATCAAGGGATCTTCATAAACCAGACGAACCAGATCAAAAATGATAGCGAATACATTTATTAAAAGGCCGGTTACCGCTATCGTTATATCACTGGTATTAATGATCTCAGGAACCATTTGCATATTTAACCTTGCGGTTGATCAGTATCCTAATATCACACCTCCGTCCGTTTCGGTATCCGGATCGTACACAGGTGCAGATGCACAAACTGTTGAGCAAAATGTAGCTATCCCAATCGAAGAACAGGTAAACGGTACGCCAGGCATGGAATATATGCAGAGTACCAATACGAATACCGGTTCAATGAATGTTAGTGTAACTTTTAAAATTGGTACCAATGTTAAGATAGCCGCATTAAATGTTCAGAACAGGGTTGGGATCGCATCACCGGAATTACCGGCTGTTGTAAGCAAGCTTGGTCTTACAGTTCGCGCGCGTAATCCCAGTATGTTAATGCTGGTAGCGGTCTATTCTCCAAAGGGAACACATAATGTTACCTTTCTTGATAATTACACGAATGTATTTATTGAAGATGCGATGCTTCGTGTTCCGGGTGTGGGTGATGTAAGTGCGCGTACCGATAATTTTAGTATGCGTGTTTGGATGGACCCCAATAAAATGGCAGCTTATAGCCTAACACCAAAGGATGTGATCGCAGCATTGAACGCTCAAAACGTTCAGGTGGCAGCAGGATCTGTTGGATCATCACCACAATTTCCTACACAGACATCTGAAATTGGTATCCTTGTAAACGGACAATTGAATAGGGCTTCGCAATATGATAGCGTAATTGTAAAAACAGTTCCATCAACCGGCGAGTTTATTTATTTGAAAGATATTGCAAGAGTAGAGTTAGGAAAATTTACGTTTTCCAGCAATTCTTTTGTAGATGGAAAACGTGCTTCCTATTTAATGATCTACCAAACACCCGGCAGCAATGCTTTACAGACGGCCGATAATGTTTATAAGGAACTGAATGAATTAAAAAAATCCTTCCCTGCAGATGTTGATTATAAAGTACCATTCGAATCTGTTACTATTATAAAAGTTTCTATAGCAGAAGTAATAAAAACATTGTTACAGGCATTGGGCCTGGTAACGATCGTTGTATTTCTATTTTTACAAAACTGGCGGTCTACGCTTATTCCCGTATTGGCTATTCCTGTATCAATACTCGCATCATTCTGCTTTTTTATTCCTTTAGGATTTACGATCAATACTTTAACCTTATTCGGTTTTGTATTAGCGATCGGTATCGTTGTAGATGATGCAATTATTGTGGTAGAAGCCGTACAACATTATATCGATGAACAGCATATGTCGCCTAAAGAGGCAACTTATGAAGCCATGAAAGAGATATCGGCACCGGTTGTTGCTATTGCATTGATATTGGCTGCTGTATTTGTTCCTGTAGGATTTATACCGGGCATCGTAGGCAGGTTGTACCAACAATTTGCGATTACGATCGCTATCTCGGTAATGCTTTCTGCATTTATCGCATTGTCTTTAACGCCTGCTTTATGTACTTTATTATTACGGCCATCGCATATCAACAAAGATTCGAAATGGTTTGGCAAATTCTTTTTTCGTTTTAATAATTGGTTCGAGCGTGTTACAAACAAATATTCAAATGGTGTTAAACGTAGTATCAAAGGCGCGAGGTACATTGTTATTTTATTGATCTGTATTTGTGTTGGAGCTTATTTTATGTTCGAGGCAAAACCCTCCGGCTTTATTCCCCCTGAAGATGACGGCCGTTTGTATGTTACTTATCAATTACCTGAAGCATCTTCCACAGCCCAATCTGTTGCTGTAATGCAACAGTTAATGAAGGTGATGGATTCTGTACCGGGGGTAGCGCATTATGCCGCCTTATCGGGTTTCAATATATTAAATGGTGGAAGTAATTCAAACAACGGTACTTTCTTTGTAACCCTTAAGCCATGGGATGAACGAAAAAAACCGGAGGAAAAACTACCGGGCCTTTTAAATGTTATAAAAAAACGGGTTGCCGCTGCTAACGTAAAAAATGCCAATGTTGTTGTTATACCTCCTCCTCCTATTCGCGGCATCGGGCAGGCTGCAGGTTTTAGCATGCAGATACAACAAGGTAACACAACCGATGATGTGCATGGATTCGAAACTGTGGTAAAAAAATTCGTTGCGGCAGCTAAAAAAAATCCGGCGACTTCTACTGCATTTAGTTATTATTCTGCACACACTCCAAGTTATCAGCTAACTGTTGATAGAGAAAAATGTGAGAAACTGGGTATCAATGTGGGCGATGTATTTACGACAATGCAGGCTTACATGGGTAGTTTGTTTGTCAATAACTTTACATTATACAACAGAACCTACCACGTAGTTGTGCAGGCAGATACAGCGTTCCGTATGCTGATCGCCAATATCAATAATTATTATGTACGCAATGCAGCTGGCCAAATGGTGCCGCTCAGTACCGTGATCAGCTATAAGCCTACAGAAACTGCGCCGTTAATAACGCACTTTAATATTTTCCGTTCTGCCGAAGTTGATGGATCAACGCCTCCGGGTTATAGTACCGGTGAAGGAATTGAAGCACTGAAACAAACTGCTGCAAAAGTTTTGCCAGCTGGGTACACATATGAATTTTCTGGCTTGAGTTATGAGGAAATAAAAGCAGGTTCAGCTACCACTTATATATTTTTATTATCGATCACTTTTGTATTTTTATTTTTAGCAGCATTATATGAAAGCTGGTCTGTTCCTTTATCTGTAATGCTGGCTGTTCCTATCAGTGCCTTTGGTGCGATTCTTTTTCTTACCTGCATACCGCCGCTTACAAATAATGTGTATGCACAAATTGGATTGATCACATTGATCGGGCTGTCTGCTAAAAATGCGATCCTTATTGTTGAATTTGCGAAGATCCGTGTAGATCGTGGAGAAGAATTGATCAAGTCTACTTTAGAAGCTGTAAGGCTTCGTCTACGCCCGATCATCATGACATCGCTGGCATTTATTCTGGGTGTATTACCATTGGTATTTGCATCGGGCGCAGGAGCGAATGCCCGCACAACTATTGGTGTTACTGTTTTAGGTGGCATGCTGGCATCTTCTACTATTGCGATATTTATTGTACCTGTTCTATTTGTTTTGTTTACAAGACTGGCATACGGTAAAAAACAATTGGCATGGCTACAGGAACATCATGATGAATTAATGGAGAAAGCGAAAAAAGTAGAAGCGCAAAATATCGACCCTGAATTAGAATATGAGATAGCGCAATCGAATGCGGCGAATAAAGCAGATAGGGAAAAACGTTTGGGTGAAAATTCTAATGAAGAAAAAGAGCCAGAAAAATAAAAAATCAGCCGGTGATTACACGCAATGCTTTCTTTACAAGAGCCGCTTGTTTTAATAATTCTTCTTTGTCTTTATGCAGAATAGTAACATGTCCCATTTTACGGCCAGGTTTAGTTTCTGTCTTACCATAAATATGTACAAATACATTATCGCTTTCTAATACTTCTTCTAAGCCTTCGTAATAAGCCATGCCTGTATAGCCTTCTGCACCTAATAAATTAACGATCGCTGCCGGTAGGATATGTGCGGTATTTCCTAAAGGATACCCTAATATCACTCTCCACAACATATCAAACTGAGAAGAATAATTTGCTTCGATAGAATGGTGGCCGCTGTTATGCACCCTTGGCGCTGTCTCGTTCACAAATACTTCATCATCTTTATCAACAAATAATTCTACCGCAAAAATCCCCGGACTATTTAATTTTGTTACCACCTGCAATGCGATCGTTGCTGCTTTTTTTGCAACGGCTTCTGGTACATCTGCCGGACTGATCTGGTAGTCCAATAAATTTAATTCCGGATCAACCACCATATCTACACAATCATAAATGGCCGTTTCACCTTTATCATTCACGGCAACAATTACGGCTAGTTCTTTTTTGATGCCGACCATTTTCTCCAACACGCTGGGCGCATCAAAACCTTTTTTAATATCGTCTTTTGTTCTGATCACCTGCACACCTCTACCATCATATCCACCCATTCCTATTTTATGTACTGCGGGCAAAAAATCAATATGCTTTTCTACTTCTGATAAATTTTTTGTGATAACAAAATCACTGCTTGCGATATGATTGTCTTTATAAAATTGCTTTTGTAATATTTTATCCTTGATGGTTTTTAGTGCAGAAGGTTTAGGATAAATTTTTACGCCTTCGCTTTCTAATTTTTCCAGTGCCGCTTCATTTACACTTTCTATTTCTATCGTGATAGCATCTAAACCGTTTCCAAAATTATAAACATCATCAAAGTTGGTGATACTACCTTTTATAAAATGATCACACAAATGTGCAGCAGGACAATTGCTATCATTTTCCATTATAAAAGTTTCTACGGGGTAATTAGCTGCAGCTTGTAATAACATTCTGCCCAATTGCCCGCCACCTAATATTCCAACTTTTTTCATGATGCAAATATAGATAAATGTAAAAAAATGTTGAGTTTGAAACTGTTATAGCTAAATATGGGTAAAAATGGTGTCTTTTTAGTTCCCTATTTAACACCGGGCGACCCAAATTATTGATAATTTTGATATTCGTTAAGTGATCCCAGGATGTTGAAACATTTTATTAAAAATATGCTCTTTACAGTAGTTGCACTGATAGCAACCAGCATAGCTATTGGACAAACAGCCTCCACACATTATATTGTTAAGATTCCTTATCCTGTAACACCCATTACTGATACCTTACAAAAACAATTTGCGGCAAAACATTTAAAGTTCCCCCCGGCAGAAATGTATGTGCGTTCGTTTAAGCTTGACCGTAAATTAGAAGTATGGGTAAAGGATTCTACCAAAGGAAGCTACAAATTATTTAAGACGTATAAAGTATGCATGGAAAGCGGCGTACTGGGACCAAAAAGAATGGAAGGCGATTACCAGGTGCCTGAAGGTTTTTATTATATCAATGAGTTTAATCCCAACAGTAATTATCATTTAGCGCTGGGATTAAATTATCCCAATGCATCGGATAGAATATTAAGTGATTCATTGCATCCCGGCGGAGATATCTATATACATGGCAACCGTGTATCTACTGGCTGTATCCCTATTGATGATGAACCTATCGAAGAAGTATATGTATTAGCAAGCATTGTGAAAGCCAATGGTGAAGATTTTATACCCGTACACGTTTTCCCGGTTAAGTACGATGAAAAAAAATCTTTTGATTACCTGGCCAGGGTTTCATTACATGATCAGCAAATGCAGCAGTTCACTATTACGCTAAAACAGGTATTTGATTATTTTCAGGAGACAAAGCAATTGCCTGTTATCCTGATAAATAAAAGCGGACAGTATATTATTAATTAAGATTCCTTATTTTTGTTACACAAAGGGAATGGTGTCTCCCTCATCAACCGTCTATATAGAGACTGATGGCGCCTACGAATAGCAATTTTTAAATTACATTGTTAAACTATTTGTAGGATGAAAAAAATAAAATATTCTTTAGAGCAATTCAATATTGCAAAAGAACTACTTCGCTGGACACTCTTAATTTTCCCTCTTTCAATTTCAGTTGGTTTATTGGTAGCATTTTTTTTATGGCTGTTAGATATGGCCACAAAAATGCGCTGGCAAAATATGTGGCTCATTTTCTTGTTGCCCATCGCAGGTATTTTTATTTCCTGGCTGTATGATCAATTTGGAAAAGAATCTGCTAAAGGCAATAATTTGGTGATAGATGAGATACACCAACCAGGCGGAGGCGTACCAATTGCGATGACACCATTGATCTTGTTTACAACAGTCATCACACATTTATTCGGAGGTTCTGCTGGCCGTGAAGGAACCGCAGTGCAAATGGGCGGCAGCGTTGCATCGCTATTTGCCAAATGGTTCAAACTGGTGGATGAACACAAAAGCATATTGCTGATGTGTGGTATGGCAGCAGGTTTTGCCGCTGTGTTTGGAACACCTGTTACCGGTGCCATTTTCGCTTTAGAAGTATTGGCCATCGGCAGAATAAAATATGATGCGCTGATCCCCTGCCTGATTGCAAGCGTCATTGCACATATCACTTGTATATCATGCGGCATTCATCATACACATTATACGATCGCTTATACAGAAAACAGTACAGCATTTTTTCCGCATATTGATTTTAATATTTTGTTATTATTAAAAGTAATTATTGCTGCAGTCTTATTTGGCTTAGCAAGTTTCGTCTTTGCCAACCTTACGCATTTTATCAAAAATAAAAGCAATCAATACGTTCCAAAAAAATGGTTGATCCCTGTTATTGGTGCCATATTAATTGTTGGTATCAGCTACCTGATCGGTAGTTTTAATTATTTAGGTTTGGGCGTAACCAATCCTAATAACGGACCAAGTATTGTCAATGCATTTCATGCAGATGGTGCCACTTATTTCAGCTGGTTCTGGAAATTATTATTAACAGCCATTACATTGGGTATGGGCTTTAAAGGCGGGGAAGTAACGCCGCTCTTTTTTATCGGCGCAGCTTTAGGCAACACATTGGCAACTATCAGCGGTGCTCCTATCGATCTTTTTGCCGGCCTGGGATTTATCGCTGTATTTGCAGGTGCCACCAATACGCCATTGGCTTGTACCATAATGGGCGTTGAATTATTCGGTTCTGTTAATATCATTTATTATGCGGTAGCCTGCTTTACAGCTTATTATTTCAGCGGACATGCGGGTATTTATCAATCGCAAAAAACAGCTGTTGCTAAATATACGGATGCTGCCGATCTTTAAAATGCAACCACACTACATAAAGACTTAACAATTAGATTACAAACTGGTTATATATTTGCACGCTGATTAAAAAAAGAGGATACAGGCATGCAAAAAATTACAACCATACTATTCATATTAATAGCGTTTACAGCAGTTAGTGTAAAAGCGCAACAAACAGATTCTACAAAGGAAGAAAAATTCTCCTGCCATTTTCAGGCTACTGTTATAACGCAATATAAACCGGGTTTTCAGGCTAAATATTCGGGTCCTAATAGTTTATCTCCAAAAGAAGAAACACAAACCTCGCTGACTTCTACATTGTATGCAGGCGCAAAATTATGGAAAGGTGCAACAGTTTTTATTAATCCTGAGATCGCAGGTGGTTCAGGCTTAAGCGGTGCTTTGGGTATTGCCGATGCAACCAACGGTGAAACATTTCGCATAGGCTCAAGCACGCCGGCTATCTATTTAGCAAGGGCTTTTTTTCGCCAGGAATTTTCATTAGATAATAACAACGCATATCAATCATCAGATTTCAATCAGCTTGCAGGTAACAGGCCAACAAAATACTTTGCTATTACTATTGGTAAAATAGGCATCACAGATTATTTTGATGCTAATAGTTATAGCCATGATCCGCGAACACAATTTATGAGCTGGGGATTAATGGCGAATGGCGCATGGGATTACCCCGCTAACACACGCGGTTACACCCCAAGTATCGTGTTGGAATATGTTACAACAAAAAATGAATTGCGCTATGGCTTGTCCATGGTTCCTTTAAGTGCGAACGGCAATCAAATGGATGGTAATATCTGGCAGGCAAATTCAAGTACATTGGAGTACACGCATCATTATTCAATAAAAGACAAAGCAGGAACCGTAAGATTATTATCTTTTTTAACAACAACCCACATGGGCAATTACGAGCAAAGCATTGCGCTTGATCCAACTGCTCCGGATATTACTGCTACAAGAGAATACGGTCGCGTTAAATACGGTTTTGGAATCAATGCAGAGCAACAGCTTACAAAAGATGCAGGCATTTTTGCAAGAGCCAGCTGGAACGATGGACATACAGAAACATGGGCCTTTACAGAAATTGACCGCAGTGTAAGTGCAGGCATTTCTGTGATCGGCAATCAATGGAAACGCAGTGGTGATAATGTAGGACTAGCCTATGTAATGTCAGGCATTTCGCAACCGCACCGCGATTATTTAAAAGATGGCGGTGATGGTTTTATATTGGGTGATGGTAATCTGAATTACGGTTTAGAACATTTGCTGGAATTTTATTATTCAGCAGAAGTGGTTAAAAATAGTATCTACATTTCCGGCGCTTATCAATTCGTTGTTAACCCTGGTTACAATCAAGATAGAGGCCCTGTGAATGTTTTCTCTCTTCGTGTTCATGCGAGGATATAGCTTTCTTTTTTATCAGCAGTAGTTTTTCAATTAAGCATCGTTGTGTCACTCACTTCAACGGCATATCGCTATTTACCATCTATGTAAACCGATCAATATTTTAGTTCATTTATATTTGTTTTAGTAACTTACTATTGAAAGCTCAATAAAGTGATACTGTACAAGAGTGCGACGCCAATGAAGCTTAATTAATAACAAATGTTCGGCTCAAAAATATTTTTACAAAATGGATGTAGCTTTTAATAAAAACGAAGATGCCATGAAATTAACCTGGGCCCAGGTTAAGCACCGCCTGGAAACTATCCACGAAGGCGGCGGCAAAAAATCGATCGAAAAACAACACGAAAGAAATAAACTCACTGCAAGAGAAAGGGTAAGCTATCTCTGCGATGCGGATAAACCATTTATAGAAATGGGCGCTTTTGCCGGCTATGATATGTATGCGGAGTATGGTGGTTGTCCGGCTGCAGGCATCGTGAGTGGTATTGGTTATGTGAGCGGCAGGCAATGCATTATCGTTGCCAATGATCAGACAGTGAAAGCCGGTGCCTGGTTTCCTATTGCAGGTAAAAAGAATTTACGCATGCAGGAAATAGCGATGGAAAATAAACTACCAGTTATTTATTTAGTAGATAGCGCCGGTGTTTTTTTACCATTGCAGGATGAAATATTTCCAGACAAAGAACATTTTGGCCGCGTGTTCAGGAACAATGCAAAGATGAGTGCGATGGGTATCACACAAATTGCCGCAGTAATGGGTGCCTGTGTTGCAGGCGGCGCTTATTTGCCGATCATGAGTGATGAAACATTAATGGTAGAAGGCAATGGCTCTATTTATTTGGCAGGCCCGTATTTAGTTAAAGCAGCGATCGGTGAAGAAGTGGATGGCGAAACATTGGGTGGTGCTGAAACTCACAATGCCATCAGCGGTATTGCCGATTATAAATTTGAGACAGAACAAGACTGTTTAGATTATATCAAAAAGACGATCAGTAAATTAGGTACTCCTGAAAATGCTGGCTTCGATCGCATTCAATCTATCTCTCCATCAAAAAAGAAAGAGGACATTTACGGCATAATGAGTGAAGGCAATACAAAGCCTTACAATATGCTTGATATTATCCAATGCATTACCGATGCCAATAGCTTTGATGAATACAAAGAAGAATATGGCAAAACGATACTCTGCGGCTATGCCCGTGTGGATGGTTGGGCAGTCGGTATTGTTGCCAACCAGCGATTGGTTGTAAAAACTAAAAAAGGAGAAATGCAATTAGGCGGCGTTATTTATAACGACAGCGCCGATAAAGCAGCCCGCTTTATTATGAACTGTAACCAGAAAAAAATACCACTCGTTTTTTTACAAGATGTTACCGGTTTTATGGTAGGTAGTAAAAGCGAACATTCGGGTATCATAAAAGACGGCGCCAAAATGGTCAATGCGGTTGCTAATTCTGTCGTTCCAAAAATTACGATCATTGTGGGTAATAGTTATGGTGCAGGTAATTATGCGATGTGTGGCAAAGCTTACGACCCACGTTTTATTTATGCGTGGCCAACAGCAAAGATTGCAGTGATGGGCGGTGAGCAGGCTGCCAAAACATTATTACAAATACAAGTGGCATCACTAAAAGCAAAAGGCAAAGAGATCAGTGCTGAAGATGAAAAGAAATTGTTAGATGAAATAACACAGCGTTATTTTGATCAGACAACACCTTATTACGCAGCCGCACGTTTATGGGTAGATGCGATCATTGATCCTGCAGAAACAAGGACATTAATTGCTGAAGGTATCAATGCAGCCAATCATAATAAAGATATTGCTGAATTTAAAATGGGTGTGGTACAAGTTTAATGGTTAATTGTAAATGATAAAATGGTAAACGTACAGCCCTTGTCAATTGGAGATTGTTTTATTGTTTTTTGGGATTTGCTTTTTGTATTTTTACTTTTTGGTTTTAACTTTTTACTTAATGTCTATTCAGATTTATACAGACGGCTCTTCAAGAGGCAACCCCGGACCAGGTGGTTACGGAGCGATCTTATTATCGGGTAATCACCGAAAAGAATTATCACAAGGCTATCGCCATACTACTAATAACAGAATGGAATTAATGGCCGTTATTGCAGGGCTGGAAGCTATTAAAAATAGCGAGCTGCCAATTACTGTTTATTCCGATAGTCAGTATGTAGTAAAAGCTGTGGAACAAGGATGGTTAAAAAACTGGATGGCAACCAACTTTAAAGGTGGCAAAAAGAACAGTGATCTTTGGAGGCATTATCATCAGCTCTCTCAAAAATTCACGATAAAATTTGTATGGGTAAAAGGCCATGCAGATAATCCCCTCAACAACCGTTGCGATGAATTGGCTACTGCTGCTGCAGATGGCAAAAATTTAATAGTAGATGAAGTGTACGAGAAAGAAGCGAGCCTAAAATAAATTCGTGTAATTAGTGAATAAAATTCGTGCAAACAATTATGCGATCACTACCGGCTTAACCACAAATTTATTTACAAGGTAATACCCTCCAAATAAAACAAGGTTAAAAAATAAAGTAGCAAATACACTCATTTTATAAAAAGGCAATGCAGCTGTATAACAATCAACAAAACCTATTGCCGTTTTTGGGTAAGGCAATCCGTTAATATCTAAACCTCCCAATATAAAAACACCAAGGTTAGAGAATACAAAATAAGCTGTAGCACCCACTAATGATCCGGCTATGATATCTAACACATTTTCTTTTCTGATATTGAAACCGATCATAGTGATACCAGCGAATAAAACGTAGTTCAATAATTGTCCGTGATAAAAGCCACCGATAGATGATAGTCCGTTCCTATACAATACTTCATATAGCACATCAGAAATGAACAAAGACAATATTGGTAATAGGAAAGATAATTTTTTATCTGTAACTACAGACCCTGCGAAGAGCGCCATCGCTATTTGAGGCGCAAAACCGAACGGTCTGCCCGGCATAACTCGGTACAAAGAAGCTATTAATACCAAAAAAATAAAGCTAATGATAGTAGACTTTTCGATCTTCATTTTGATTCGTTTAATACCCCAAAAATACAGAATATTTTACAATAAAAACTTATTGAATATCTTTATCATATGGCCACCCACAACCGGACCGGACAACTAGGAGAACAAATGGCTGCAGATTATTTCACTGCTGCAGGCTACCATATTATAGAAAAAAACTGGCGCCATTCGCATTGGGAAGTTGATATTATCGCATCGAAAGATGCTATCCTTCATTTTATAGAAGTAAAAACACGCAGAACAAAAAACTTTGGCTTGCCGGAAGAAAATGTGAATTCTAAAAAGATACAATACCTCATCAATGCATCAGCAGAATACCTGCACCTGAATCCTCGATGGAAAAGGATTCAATTCAATATCCTCGCGATCTCAATACTTAAAAATGAGCCGGTGGAATATTTTTTAATTGAAGATGTTTATCTGTAATTATTTTGTAAAGCTGATCTCTCCCTTCATTCTTTCTACCATATTATAAGTAGCCGGACAAAAAGATATATTCTGTTTGTGTACATGCAGGTAATCTACCATTTTCTTTTTGGTCAAATGAGGAAACTCTGCGCAATCCGTTGGACGAACTGCATAAATAGAACACTTATTATCTTTTAGGTTTAGGAACTGGCAAGGCTGTTTTACATTCTGCCAGTCTTTATCTTTTTTAATATAGACAAGGTATTTTTCTTTGAATCCTTTAGGCGTCATCTCAAGGTGTTCCGATATGCGCTTGATATCTTTTACTGTAAAAGTGGGCGTCATCTTTTTACAGCAATTACCACAGCTTAAGCAATCTGTTTCGGCCCATACTTTTTTGTCGATAGCATCAACAACAGCGTGTAAATTTTTAGGGGGATTTTTTTCTACTTTAGTTAAAAACGATTTGAACGCTTTTGCGTTGTACCTTACCTTTTGTTTGAACGACCGGAGATTAATTTCAATCATGTTGGATATTGATAACTATTATCGAATTTTGGATAACCGAAAATAGTACATAATTGTTAACTAAACTCCTAAACAATAAACTACTAAACCAAAATGTGGGAAGCATATAAAAAAGGGTTTAAAGCATACCTGCAGCTGGAGAAATCGCTAAGCGATAATTCAGTTGAAGCCTACCTGCATGATATTGAAAAACTAACCGCTTATTTAGAGGCCAGTAATAATCTAAAAACACCCCAGCAGATCGAACTAAAAGATCTGGAAAAATTTATACAATGGATCATGGAACTCGGTATGACAGCCGGTTCACAGGCAAGGATCATCTCGGGATTAAGAAGTTTTTTTAAGTATTGTTTATTGGAGCGTATCGTAACAACAGACCCTGCTACCCTGCTTGAATCACCCAAATTAAAAAGAGCTTTACCCGATGTTTTAAGTTTTGCAGAAATAGAAAATATCATCGCTCAAATAGATTTGAGCAAACCCGAAGGCGGCCGCAATAAAGCCATTTTAGAAACATTATATGGGTGTGGATTACGGGTAAGTGAAGTAGTGAACCTACGCATTAGCAGCCTGTTTTTAGATGTAGGCTTTATAAAAGTAATTGGTAAGGGTGATAAGGAAAGATTGGTACCCATCGGCAGCGATGCCATTAAATATATCAATCTCTATAAAAATAATATCCGTGTGCATGTGCCGGTAAAGCCTGGCAATGATGATATCTTATTTTTAAACCGGCGCGGTGCCAAATTATCAAGGGTTATGATATTTTTGATCATTAAACATTTAGCCAGGGAAGCAAGCATCTCAAAAAATATATCTCCGCATACTTTCCGCCATTCATTTGCTACACACCTGGTAGAAGGCGGTGCAGATCTGCGTGCCGTACAGGAAATGCTGGGCCATGAAAGCATTACCACAACAGAGATCTACACACATTTGGATAGAGATTTTTTAAGAACAACTTTGCAGCAGTTTCATCCGGCTTTTAAAAAATAGTCTGAATTGGGATTCGTCCGATTAAAAGATTATTGGAATTAAATTTTAAATTAGAATGATAATCCTTTAATCCTACGAATCCCAATTCAGACAAAAATATTAGCTTTAATGATCAAAATTCAAGGAATGGCTACACAATTCAATGATATCATTATAGTAGGCGCAGGCCCAACGGGCTTAATGTTAGCTAATCAGTTAACACGTTTTGGTATCGACTATATAATACTCGATCAAAAAGTGGGACCAACAGATCAATCAAAAGCATTAGTAGTGCATGCAAGAAGCATGGAGATATACCAGCAAATGGGATTGAGCGATCAGGTGCTTGCCGATGGCCAACAAAATGGCGGCATCGTATTATATAGAAATGGTAAGCAAACGGGCTCCGTTAATCTTATCAATGTTGGCGAAAACAAAGGCCCTTTTCCTTTCATGATGATGTATGAACAAAGTAAAAATGAAACACTTTTATATAACAATCTTTTAGCGCAGAACAGATCTGTACAATGGAACACAACGATCAACAGCATCGAAAAAGTAAACGACAGCTATTCTTTAAAAGCCACGCAAAGAAATGACGATATTACCTTTCAATGCAAATATTTGATCGCCTGCGATGGCAGCAAAAGCATTGTAAGGGATTTTTCTCAAGTGCCTTTTACCGGTGGTACTTATGAAGATGTTTTTTATGTAACCGATACCCATGTTAATGCAGGTCTTACCAGTGAGCGGCTTTCTTTATTTCTAAGCAACCGTACCATCACAATGTTCTTTCCAATAAAGGGTGATTATCGTTTTAGGGTATTGGGTATTTTACCAAAGGAATATTATAAACGCGATGATATTCCCTTTGATGAGATCATGAATAATGTAAAAACAGAGATCAAAAAGCCGATGGATTTTTATGATACGAATTGGCACTCTACCTATAAACTGCACCATAAAAAAGTAACACATTTTAGTAAAGACAATATTTTCTTTGCAGGAGATGCAGCACATGTGCACAGTCCGGCTGGCGGACAAGGCATGAACACGGGTTTACAAGACGTTTATAATCTCGCCTGGAAATTAGCATTGGTTCAAAAAGAAAAAGCGGCACGGGAGTTATTAGACACTTATCACGAAGAAAGAAATCCGGTGGCTGAAACATTATTAAAAACGACCGACCGACTTTTTAAAGCAATCATATCGGATAGTTTTTATCATACTATTCTGCGATTATATATTGTTCCATTTTTTGTACCGCTTATTACAAAGCTGAGGTTTGTGCGCAGGCTGATGTTTTTGACAGTCTCACAAATACAAATTAGTTATGCAGCTTCTTCTTTATCAAAAGGAAAAGCAGGTAAAATAAAGGGAGGTATGAGGTTACCTTATTTTTTTATAAAGCAAAATGATAAGGCTATTTCGATCTATGATCTGATAAAAGAAAAAGCTACTAGCACTTTTACTGTTCTATTATACAACTTACCTGCTGATAATTTTTTACAATTAGATAACTCTTTTTTTACTTTATTATCTCTTGAAGTAAATAAAGCAAATGATACTAATCTAAAAAAGATCGGGCTTCCTGGTAGTTTTGTTATTGTTGTACGGCCGGATAATTATACTGCCTACGTTTCGACAAAAGCTGATGCGAATGAATTAAATGATTTTATAAACAAGGCTTATTCTTTAAAAAAAATTAAGCCTCTGCAATGATCATGATCCACTCTCCTCTTTGAAAAGTTGAAACATATTTTAAACCGTGTTGAGACAATCCGAATTTAATAGCGTCCTCATCTTGTTTTAAAAATCCACTTAATAATATTTTAGTCCCTGGTTTAGATGCAGAACTTATCGCCGTCAGGTTCGCGAGGATCACATTCAAATTAATATTTGCTAAGATGATATCGTATTTTTCTGTTGCCGGCATTGCATCCTGCAATTCAACAATAATTTTTGTGCAATGATTTAGCTCAACATTTTCTTTGGCATTGTTGATGCTCCATTCGTCATTATCGATTGCTAAGACCTTTGTTGCGCCTACCATTTCAGCCAATATGGCTAACACGCCGGTTCCTGTCCCAAAATCGATCGCTGTTTTTTCCCTGAAATCAATTGATTCCATTTGTTGCACCATCAGATAAGTGGTGGCATGATGACCGGTACCAAAACTCATTTTTGGTGTGATAATTATTTCATGTCGAACATTAAATATCGGCTGATGAAAATGTGCCCTGATGGCAACCCAGGTATCAACTATAACAGGTTCAAAATCTTGTTCCCATTTTTCGTTCCAGTTAATATTTTCTACGGTAGATCTTGTGTAACGAAATGTTGGCAGCATATCTTTTACCAGCTCAAAAGCTTCTTCACTAAATATCGCTTCCGGAATAAATGCTTTTAAAAAATTCTCGGTTTCTTCAAAGCCTTCGAAACCCTGTTCGCTTAATAAGGCTATTAACTGGTCCACTTCTTCAGGAGTATCGGTTTCAAAATCAAATTGCAAGTAATTCATTGGTTGATTATTTAATGTCTTTATTGTTTAATTGTTATTGATTCATAGATTAAGCAATAAACCTGTAACAAAAAACTCCGAAGAAAAAATCTTCGGAGTGCAAATATATTTCTAATTCAATTATTCTCTTCTAATAACAATTAAACAATTTATCTATTCAGCAATTTAGTTATTAGCTGGAGCCTCAGGCTTTGGCATTAATACTTTTCTGCTCAATTTAAATTTACCTGTGCGGGGATCAACTTCAAGCAATTTTACTTTTACCTTATCGCCTTCTTTGAAGATACCTTCCATGCTGTCTAAACGCTTCCAGCTTATTTCGCTGATGTGTAGTAAGCCTTCTTTTTTAGGTAAGAATTCTACGAACGCACCGAACTCTTTAATGCTCTTAACAGTTCCTTCGTAAGTAGCGCCAACTTCCGGTGCTGCTACTAAACCTTTAACCCATGCTACTGCTTTATCCAGGCTATCTTTTTGTGGTGAGAAAATGCTCACTTCACCAAAGTTGCCTACTTCTTCAATATTTACTGTAGCACCAGTTTCACGTTGAATTTCTTGTATGATCTTACCGCCGGGCCCGATAACCGCACCGATAAATTCTTTATCAATAGTCAATTTAACCATTCTTGGAGCATGAGGTTTAACATCATCTCTGTGTCCTGCAACACATGCATACATTGCATCGAGAATGTGTAATCTACCTTGCTTAGCTTGTGATAAAGCCTGGCGCATAATGTCCATGCTTAAACCATCCACTTTAATATCCATTTGTACACCGCAAATACCATCTCTGGTTCCGGTAACTTTAAAATCCATATCACCTAAATGATCTTCATCACCTAAGATATCAGTCAATACAGCAAATTGGCCTTCTTTTGCAATTAAGCCCATTGCTACACCACTAACGTGTTTCTTTAAAGGAACACCTGCATCCATCAATGCTAATGAACCGGCACAAACCGTAGCCATTGAAGAAGAACCGTTTGATTCAAGGATATCACTTACTACTCTAACAGTGTAAGGATATTCAGAACCCGGCATCATTTTCTTTAATGAACGCATTGCCAGGTTACCATGACCAACTTCACGACGGCCAACACCGCGCATCATTTTCACTTCACCTGTTGAGAATGGAGGGAAATTATAATGCAGGATGAATTTTGTATAATCAGATTTGAAAGCACTTTCAACTAACAACTCATCTAATGGCGTACCTAAAGTAACAGTCGTTAATGATTGTGTTTCTCCTCTTGTAAATAATGCAGAACCATGCGGCGTAGGTAATGTATCGATCTCCATGCTTAAAGCGCGGATATCTTCTGTACCTCTGCCATCTAAACGTTTTCTATCAGTTAAGATCATATCACGTACAACATTATATTGTAATTCGCCATAATAATGACCGATCAATGCTTTGTCTTCCGCTGGTAATTCTTCACCTAAGAATGTTTTAATTTCTTCTTTTACTGCAGCGAATGCATCACTTCTATCATGTTTTGCAGAAGCTGATGATGCAATACCGTATACTTTATCTTTTGCGAAAGCAGTTATTTTTTCAAATAACTCTTCGTTGCGATAAGGCTTTTTATATTCTCTGTTAGCGGTGATACCAACTTTAGCGCGTAGATCTCTTTGAGCTGCAACTTGTATGCGTATTGCATTGTGTGCCAATTCGATTGCTTTGATCAGGTCATCTTCCTGGCACTCATCAGCTTCACCTTCTACCATCATGATATTTTTATCAGTAGCAGCGATGATGAATTCTAAATTTGATTCAGCTAATTGTGTGCGGGTTGGATTGATGATAAATTCACCATTCACTCTTGCAACACGTACTTCAGAAATAATTTCCTGGATAGGGATATTTGAAACAGCCAATGCAGCTGATGCAGCTAAACAAGCCAATGAATCAGGGATCACTTCGTTATCAGAAGAGATCAATGATATCAATACCTGTACATCGCATAAATAATCTTCAGGGAATAAAGGGCGTAATGCTCTGTCAATTAAACGGCTTGTCAATATTTCATAATCGTTCAACCTTGCTTCTCTTTTGAAAAAAGAACCGGGAATACGACCGTTTGATGAGAATTTTTCCTGGTAATCTACTGATAAAGGAAAAAACGACTGACCGTCTTTTGGTTCTTTATTAGCAACTACTGTTGCAAGGATAATACAATTACCCTGGCGCACTGTAACAGCGCCATCTGCCTGACGGGCCATTTTGCCCGTTTCTATCGTAACCATTCTGCCACCACCGATATCGAATGTTACTGAATTAATATTAAAACTCATGTTGAATTAATTTTATAAATGTTTTGAAAAAGGGACCGGAATACGCGTATTCGCCCATGTATAAAACGTACCCAAATAAAAATAATTCCCAACTCTGTAATAGAAAGTTGGGAATCAATATTATTTAGACATTGTTGATTTAAATTATTTACGTAGACCTAATTTTTCAATTAAAGCTCTGTAACCTGTTAGATCGTGCTTGCTTAAGTATGTTAGTAAACGTTTACGTTGACCTACCATTCTCATTAATCCACGTTGAGAGGAGAAATCTTTTTTGTTTGTCTTAAGATGGTTAGATATCTCGTTGATACGCTCTGTTAAAAGCGCAACCTGACCTTCTGTTGATCCTGTGTTAGTAGCTTTACCACTAAATGTTGTAAAAATGTTTGCTACCTTTTCTGTTGTTAAATACGGCATCTTCTTTAATTTTTTTAACGTCTTTGTTAATTTTCTTTTTTAAGTGTTTGCAAAGGTAGGTAAAAGATTTGTAAATAGGTAGCTGGCGCCAATTAAATTATAAAAAAACCGCCATATTATTGAATCCTACGCTGAAATCTGAGGATTTACTCCATAAACTTAAGGTTTACAGCAAATAAACTGATCAATACCAGCCAGATAAGGCTCATTATCAAAGCGATCAATAATGATAAGCCGTTGCCACCAAATAATATAAATGGAGATATAACACCGATCAACGTGCCTACGATAAAGAAATGAAAACCAGATTTTTTTAGCCGCCACATCAGTGAAGTACCCATCAAACAAATAAAAGCAGCTACTACACTATATAAGGACATCTTTTTAACCATCGGGGTTGAAATGGTATTGGTAAAAGTAGTCAGCATCTGCGACAGCTGATCTTTAGTAGCAGGATCTGCTTTCACACCTCGAATGCTCGTCTGCTGGGTCTGCATTTCAGTCAATAGAATAGCCGACTCCTTTGCAGGATCATTAAAAACAGCCATGTTGTTGACAAAGCTAAAGCCGTTTATAATAAAACTTATAATGCAAATAACCGTAAGAAAGGTTGGTCTTTTTGATTCGTCTTGTTTAATGAATAATGCCATATTTTTTATTTTGATCCCGTCATACTGCTATTAAACTTCAGTTCCCGAAAGCTTTCGGGAGCACATGGCAACAGCAGATCAGGAATGAAGCGCAAATGTATCAACTTTTTTTCGAGGTTTATTTTTAATCAGTCATATTTGCTATTGATAATACTATGCTAACAAACTTTGCCATAATTGGTTGCGGCAGAATTGCCAAAAGACATGCGGAACAAATTGCCCGGCTGGGCCATTTAAAAGCTGTTTGTGATACCAATGCCCAACGCGCAAAAGAATTAGCCGATCAGTATAATGCTACACCCTATCTTTCACTTAATGACCTATTAGCGAATGAAAACAATATTGATGTAATAAGTATCTGCACACCCAACTGGTTACATGCCGAACAAACTATCAAAGCATTGACCGCGGGCAACAATGTATTGTGCGAAAAACCTTTAAGCATCCATGTATCCGACGGAAAAAAAATGATAGCGGCTGCTGAAAAAGCAGGCAAGCGATTATTTGTAGTAAAACAAAACCGGTACAACCCTCCTATTATCTTTTTAAAAGATCTGATCGAAACCAATGCATTGGGAAATATATATAGCTTCCAGATCAATTGTTTTTGGAACAGGCCCGAAAATTATTATACCGATTGGAAAGGCAAAAAAGAATTAGATGGAGGAACATTATTTACACAGTTCAGTCATTTTATCGATCTCCTGTATTGGCTCTTAGGAGATGTGTCTGATACAAAAACGATCAGGAATAATTTTGCACATCCTGCCATTGAATTTGAAGATACAGGCGCCGTACTATTTACAATGAAAAGCGGAGCCATCGGCTCACTCAGTTATACGGTTAACAGTTTTGAAAAAAACATGGAAGGCTCCATCACGATCTTTGCAGAAAAAGGCACTATAAAGATCGGCGGACAATACCTCAATCAATTGGAATACTGCCGTGTAGCAGGTATTACAACACCGGATCTACCAAAAGGAAATACGGTAAATGAATATGGATTTTACCAGGGCAGCATGAGCAACCATGATAAGGTTTATGATAATTTAATTAAGACAATACAAGACCCTACGCATCCTTTTGCCGGCGCTGATGAAGGATTGAAAACCGTTGAAATTATTGAACGTATAAATAAATCATAATTGTAATAAGTACCAATTCCCTTTGTTATAGCTACTTTCCTCGATGATAGCACGAAGTACCCATCGATTTTAATCGATGAATCAGAATTATAAATATCTTTACCAGACAGTCTATCTGACACAATCCCCCACCTTGCATTTTTCGTAGTTATAGCATTAGCCAGTAATAGGTTTTTGTTATAAAAATTATTTAGTGTTTAACCATTTATGTTTAACCATCGAATAATCAGTACGTTAGAAAACTAACGGTTATTTTATAATAATCATTATCCCACCTTATTACTGCTACAATAGTATTCCTAACCAACACTAACGCATATGAGTAAGATCTACTTTACAGTAGCATTACTTTGCCTGTTTGTATTTACAGGTTTTAAAACATTATCCCAGGTATACTATCCTGCAGGAATGAGTAATGCAAATCTTTCCTCCTGGTTAGATGCTGCTGATGCAACAACAATTACGACAGGATACGTTACTACTGGAGCAACCACTACAATTGGAACAGTTGCAAGAATTTTTGATCCAACCAATATACCGACCAGTAAAGATCTTACCGCTATTATTTCTGTAGGCTCGCAGATAGAAGTAGGCACTGATATTTACACAGTAACTGCTGTATCAACTACAGCAGTTACTGTTGCAACTAATATTCCAAGAAATTATACCAATCAAACAATAAACAGATTAGCAGTAAGTAAATGGGCAGATAAAAGCGGCACTTCAGGCAGAGACCTTGCATCGCCTGTTGCCTTGGTTAATTTTTCAAGCACAGAAACAACTACCGCAAATGAACCTTCCTATCTTATTCCTGCAACAGGAAATCCTTCGATAAATTTTATCAATACTGGTTCTAACGCTACCGCTCAATATTTACAAGGAACAGGTGCTGCTCCTTATGGCATTACCACAAACAGGTCATTGGCATTTCTTTCTCAGATCAATTCTTTTAGCAATGCCGGGGGCGGAAGCGACGGACAAGGAACTTATTTATTCGATAGAAACCCCGACCTCGTAACTGGTACACCTTTATTTTCCATAAAATTTGAATCCAATACTTTATCTGAACAGATAAGAGATGATGCAGGAAACCTTGCGAATAATTCATCAACGATCATAAATCCTTCTTCCGGCACATTCTTAAATATGTCGTTAATCCGCTCGGGCGCAACAGACCAGTTTTATAATAATGGTGTCGCCGCAGGCGGTGGAACAGTTTCAACAGGAACATCTACCATGCAACCGATGTGTATCACCTATCACGCAGGCGATGGCAATAACTCCGCGCAAGCGCAGAATTTCAACATGTATGAAGTTATTTTAACCAACAATACATTGTCAACCACCTACCGCCAGTTAGAAGAAGGTTATTTAGCCTGGAAATGGGGAACACAAGGAAATTTAAGTAATACACATATCTATAAGAATGCAGGCAAGACAGGATTTACAAATGACTTATTAGGCATCGGGCGTGTAAGCGCTACCGATAGTGTACTAGCTACCCGTACTACAGATGGATTAGGTTTTATTTCAACAGCAACTGGTTTTATTCAAGACAATGGAGATTATTTAACTGCTATTGATAATAACGCTGATGGTACTGAGGACGGTTCTATTGTTACGGTAAGCAATATCAATCGTTTGAACCGCGTATGGTATATTTCAAAAACAGATGCCGCCACACATACCGGTGGAACAGTTATTGTATATTTTGATTACTCCATGTTAAGCAATGGAACGTTACCAAGTAATACTGTTGGTAGTTATTCGTTGATATACAATGCTACAAATGCCGCATTCGGTACAGGGACTACAACAATCGCAGCTGCAGCCACGGCTATCGCCGGCACACAAATACAGTTCTCTTTAAATGCAACTGCATTAAGTAACGGATATTATACTTTAAAATCTTGCAGTGCAAGCTCTGCCTTTGATTATGCAGGATCACCTTATTGCACAACAGGAACAGCCATGGTTACAATGCTTACAGGTGGTGGTATTGCAGGAACAAATGGCAATTTCTCCATCACTCCGACAAGTGGTAATGCTGCACTTACTGCAAGTAACGGGAACATTGCTTTAAACTCAATTGCACCGGGCACTTATACTGTAACAAATACGGTTAACATTACAGGTGGTGGTGCTAACTGTACCTCAACATCAACAGCTCCGATAACGATAGCACCGGGCGGACAATGGGTTGGCGGCGTAAACACGGATTGGAAAACAGCAGCTAACTGGCCTTGTGGTGATATTCCTACTGCTACTACAAACGTTACTATACCGGCTGGCGCAGCTAACTACCCTGTAATCAGTAATACAGGTGGAGGTTTTGTAGATAGTATAAAAATTTTGAGTGGTGCTACATTAACACTTAGCAATGATACTTTAAATGTATTTGGCGCTATCACCAGTACAGGCGCTATTAATGCCACAAGCGGCACTATACAAATGCGGGGTACTGCTGCACAAAGCATCGGTGGTAGTATGCTGGTTGCTCAAACGATCAACAATTTAATTGATAGTAACCGGAATGCAGCTACAGGTTTAACAATAGCTGATTCTTTATACCTGACAGGATTTTTAAACTTTGCTGCTATTCCTGCTGCAACTAAATTAACAACAAACAATGTATTGGTATTGGTATCAAATGCGAATACTACAGCAAGTGTAGGGCAAATAGCAGAAACAGGCGGAGTACCAAAAGCAACAATCACAGGTAACGTAACCGTACAACGCTATTTTCCTGCGCACAGAAGATGGCGCCTCATCACTTCACCAGTAGCCTCTTCACAAACAATCAATGCCGCATGGCAGGAAGGTGTATCCAGCACAACATCTCCGTTATCGAATCCTAATCCGCATCCCGGTTATGGCACACATATCACGGGCCCAAGTACTGCAAATTTTACAATAGGAAAAGGATACGACCAATCACCAACAAACAGTGCGTCGATCGCCATTGTTCAAACTACTACTAATTGGATAAGCATTCCTACAACAAATGGTGTAGGTGTAACAACTTATCCAGGGTATATGTTATTTGTACGTGGTGGCAGGGATTACAATATAGGCACTACGGCACAAACCACATTGGCCACCAACGCTACATTACGTACTACAGGCACGGTAAGGACAGGCCTACAAAATACAGCAACCGTTGCAGGATTTAATGTGATCCGCAATCCTTATCCTGCAGCCATTAATTTTAATACTGTATTTAGTAATGCAGGAACAAATCATACGGCTAATACATTTTATTTATGGGATCCTAATATTGCCTCATCAGCAAATGTTGCGAGCGGCACAGGAGGATGGGTTACCCTAACATCCAACGGAAGCGGCGGTTATATAGCTACCGTATATCCTTCCGGATCTTTTAGCTCATCTGCAAATGGTGGTTTTGATATCAGCGGCAATATTCAATCCGGCGCAGCTTTTCTTGTAAATGCTACAGGTACAGGCAATATAGCTATTGATGAAGCGGCTAAAGTTTCAACCCTAAGTGTTGCGAATGAGACTTATTTATTTAGGCCTTCAGGCGATGCCACAACAGCAACCCCAACAGCACCGGCTTTATTGAGTACCACATTATTTGCAACGACAGCAGATAGTACACATGCGCCTGTTTATGTAGCTGATGGCACACTCAATATATTCAACAATGGTTTTTCGAATGATGTAAGCTGGGATGAAGATGCGCAGAAAGCAACTAACACCAACGAAAATTTATCGATCCTAAGAAGCGGACAATTAATGGCCATCGAAAAAAGCGCGCCGGTAAGTTTTGGAGATACCCTATTCTTTAAAATGACCGGAATGAAAGTGTCTCCTTATCAATTTAGTTTTACAACCACGGATTTTAACAGGCCCGATCTGAATGCATTCTTAATTGACAGCACCGCACAAACCAGTACGCCGATCAAATTAGGTGATAGCGCAAGTACAACCGTTAGCTTTACGGTAACCTCTGCTCCTGCTACGTATGCCGCCAATCGTTTTTACATTGTATTTAAACCTGCGCCTGGGTCAGTTACTTACAGCAATATAACTGCTACGCAGGAAAATAAAAATATCGCAGTACAATGGATCGTAACGGATCAATTGAACATCAATAAATATATTGTTGAAAGATCTACGGATGGCGTAAACTTTTACCCTATTGATACAACTGCTGCAACAAATATTGCTACCTATAATTGGATAGATGTAGATCCCGGTGTTGGCAATTATTATTATCGTATCCGCAGTATTGACAATACAGGAGCTATTGAATATAGTAAAACTGTTGAGGTTGTTATTGGTAAAGGAATTATTGAAGGTGTAGCCATCTATCCAAATCCCGTAACCAATGGAACCTTGCAATTGCAAATGAATAATATGCCCGCAGGTGAATATGGTATAAGAGTGATGGATGTATCGGGCCAGGTTGTTTTAACCGAAACCATCAACCATGGAGCATTTAGTGAAACGCAATTGATACAGCTAAATAAGGGCATCGCAAATGGTATCTACATGTTAGAAATAATACATCCTGACAAAACGATCACTAAGATCAATTTTGAAGATCAATAGCATTTTCTGATTAAACACAAAAAAGCCTTGAAGTTATTAACTATCAAGGCTTTTTTAACTTGTGCCCAGAACAGGAATCGAACCTGCACATCCTTGCGAACGGCAGATTTTGAGTCTGCTGCGTCTACCAATTCCGCCATCTGGGCTACTCTAAATTGGGCTGCAATATTACGTCATCCGTCTATCCTGTCCAAAATACGTTGCAAATATTTTTTCTTATAGTAATATTCTTTTACACGCAGTAATTGCTCGCTGGTTGTAACGCTGTCTTTATAGGTATCAATAATATCTTTTACTTCTCCGTATAATTCAGTTTCAACGGCTTCAATTTTTTGAGTAACCGCAGCAGGCTCTTCTTCCATAACAGCTTCATTGAGCTCTAACATCTCCATTAAAAAATCCGGTGGTAAGGTGTATTTTTCTTCTTCTTCCAGTAATTGCTTTTGTTGCAATACATATTTTATTGTCTCGTCTTGGTTCTGCAAAGTTTTTAATGCCTTATTAATTAGTGACGATTTATCCAAAGCCTCCTGCTGTTCCGATTCATCTGATTGCGTAAAAAAATCGGGATGGTATTTTTTCTGCAGCTCAAAATATTTTTTAGACAGGGATGCTTTATCCACTTTCAAGCTTATAGGAATATCAAATAATTCGAAGTAATTCATATTGTAAAAATAAAGCAGGCGAATAAACTTAACCAATCTATTTTAAATATCTAAAATCCTTTACCAGCTTACTGTCCAGCCGGTATATTTTATTTTATAAAAATTATCGTATTTTACAATAGAAGATGCAATAATTAATATTGATTTAGCATCCCCGAAAACTTATAGAATAATTTCGACCAGACAGTAATTTTTACGTCATTTGTTTACCGCTTATAATAAAAAAGTAAATAAGATTTTGAGTAGAATACCAAACGGTATAAATTTGCATACCAATTTGTCTTTCTCTAACACCAAGCAAATAACCAGCATCTTTATCATTTAGAAAGTATGAAATACATCGTTTGTTTAGTAACGTTATTAACCGGCATTATTTATAATTGTACAGCACAGGCTCTGGCTAAAACTGATACATTAACCAATGCAACATTAGCTAACTGTGTGCAATTTGCTTTGCAGCATCAACCGGCTGTTCAACAATCATTGATCGATCAGCAGATCACCGATCGCGAAATAAAAAGTCAGCTATCTGCCTGGTATCCGCAAATAAGTTTAGGTGCCAACTACCAGAATAATTTTCAATTGCCTTCTACAACTTTTGAAGGCAGCTATATAACACAAGGTGCATTCAATAATGCGACCGTTGGTTTTTCAGGCACACAAAATATTTTCAACAGGGATGTAGTGTTTGCAAGTCGTACGGCAAAAGATGTACGCACAAAAGCAAAACAAAATACGGTTAGCAATAAAATTGACGTGACCGTAAATGTTGCCAAAGCTTTTTATGATGTATTGCTAACGCAGAAACAAATTGAATTGACTGCAGATGATATCGTTCGTTTACAACGCAGTTTAAAAGATGCGTACAATCAATATCAATTTGGCCTTGTAGATAAAGTAGATTATAAACGTGCGACCATTGCTTTAAATAATGCCATGGCAGAAAAAAAGCAATACGAAGAAAGCTTAAAAGAAAAATATGCTTATCTAAGACAACAAATGGGTTATTCTCTAACAGACAGCCTGAATCTTCAATATGATAGTGCTTCAATGGCGAATGACGTTTTGATCGATACCAACCAGGTTGTTAATTATCAAAACAGAATTGAATACCAACAACTGGAAACGCAAAGAAGGTTATTATCTACCAGCGTAAAATATTATAAATGGGGTTACATACCTACACTATCAGCATACGGTGCTTATGATTGGGGATTTATTAACCAAGAATTTCCGCCTTTATTTAAAGATGACTTCCCTTATTCTTATGCGGGTGTAACATTATCATTACCTATCTTCCAGGGTGGAAAAAGAACAGATGATATTAAAACGGCAGAACTACAATTACAACGCACAGATTACGACATTAAAAATTTAAATAACCAGATCAATACAGAATTTACTTCTGCCATGGCAGAGTATAAAAGTAACCTGACCGATTACAATTTATTAAAAGACAATCTTGCATTGTCAACCGATGTTTACAATACTATTCAATTACAATATAGATCCGGCATTAAAACTTATTTGGATGTAATTACTGCAGAGAGCGACTTACGCAGCTCTGAAGTAAATTATACCAATGCTTTATACAATGTATTAAGCAGCAAGTTCGATGTAGAAAAAGCTTTAGGATCTATTCAATATTAAAAATGCCTGATATGTTACAAAAGAGAATGCAATTTGGTTACGCGTTAATTAGTATGGTTATACTTTCGTCATGCGGAGGTGCACCGCCACCACCGCCACCACCGCCCGTGGGTGTAACAGTGTATGCCGTTGCTGAAGGAGCCGCTGCTTATTTTGATGATTATGCCGGTACTATTACTGCGCTGCAATCAGTAGATATCCGTCCACAGGTATCGGGCTATATCACTAGTATTTATTTCCAGGATGGACAACATGTGACCAAAGGACAAAAATTATATTCGATAGATAAACAACAATATGTTGCTAACTATGATCAGGCTGTTGCTAACTTAAGTGTATCAAACGCGAATGAAGCAAAGGCCCAACAAGATGCTGACCGCTATGAAGAGCTTGCAAAAAATGATGCGATCGCAAAACAAACATTGGATCACGCAGTAGCTGATCTGCAATCTGCTAAAATGCAGGTGGCTGCTTCTAAAGCAAGTGTTTCTTCTTTAGAAAATAATGTACGCTTTGCAGATATCAGTGCTCCACTTACAGGAACGATCGGTATCTCACAAGTTAAAGTTGGTGCAGTAGTTACACCCGGACAAACAGTGTTAAACACGATCTCAGGCGATGGCCCGATAGCTGTTGATGTAAACGTTGATGAAAGAGAAATTCCGAATTTTATTAAGCTGCAACAAAAAGCAGATCCTAAAGATTCAACTTTTGAATTGGTATTAACGGATCAAAGCATTTATCCTTATTATGGAAAGATATCTTTTTTAGATAGAGCGGTTGATCCGCAAACAGGAACGATCAAAGCAAGATTGGTTTTTCCTAACCCGAATAATATGTTACGCGATGGCATGAATTGTACTATACGTATTAGAAATAACGGTGGCGGAGATCAATTATTAATTCCTTACAAAGCGATCGTTGAACAGCTGGGAGAATACTTTGTATTTATTGCAGATAATAATAAAGCGATAGAACATAAAGTAACCTTAGGCACAAAAATAAACGACAAGATCGTTATCAGCGATGGTTTACAACAAGGCGATAGTGTGATCACTGAAGGTGTACAAAAATTAAGAGACAGCTCTAACATTAAAATTACTGCTGTTAAAAAATAATAACACATTGAATCTATTGCTCAATAGCAAAGTAAAGGATGCAATGTGCCTCCGAAAGCTTTCGGAGACTGAAGTTGAATTAAAAAACTACAGCCGGGTTCAAAAAAAATAATTATGGAGTCATCAAATATATTTGTAAGAAGGCCTGTAACGGCCATTGTTATATCACTGGTAATTTTATTAGTAGGTACGCTGGCGATATTGGCTATGCCGATCAGTCAATACCCAAACATTACACCACCGACCGTTTCGATCACCAGTAATTTTACGGGTGCTGATGCGCAAACGGTGGAACAAACCACTACCACAGCAATCGAAACGCAGGTGAATGGTGTGCCAGGTATGGCTTACATGCAAAGCAATAGCGCCAATGGCGGTAACTCCAGCATTACAGCTACGCTGGATATCAATGCCGATCCAAACATTGTTGCGTTGGATATTCAAAACCGCGTAGGTATTGCTACGCCTGCGTTACCGAGCCAGGTACAAAAACTAGGTATTACTACTTTAAAGCGTAATCCGAGTATTTTAATGCTGGTGGCAATGTACACTCCTAACGGAACGCATAGCATTCCCTTCATGGATAACTACGCTAACATTTACGTGCGTGATCAGTTATTGCGTGTGCCGGGTGTGGGCGATGTATTTAGTCGTGCAGATAATTTTGCTATGCGTATATGGCTAGATGTTGGTAAGCTAACTCAACTAGGCTTGACAGCAAACGATATACAAAATGCTATTAATGAACAAAACTTACAGGTAGCTGCCGGTTCTGTTGGTTCACCGCCACAAGCTTCTTCTTCTACTTTTGAGTTTACGGTATTTACTAATAGCAGGTTAACTACAGAAAAAGATTTCGGGGATATTATTGTCCGCTCTAACACACAAGACGGTTCCGTAGTTTATTTAAAAGATGTTGCCCGTGTGCAATTAGGAAAAGTAAGTTATGCAGCCAACTCTTTTGTAGATGGTAAAAGGGCTTCTTACTTATTAGTATACCAGGCTCCGGGAAGTAATGCCCTCGCTACTGCTGAAGGTGTTTACAAAGCGATGGATGCAATGAAAAAATATTTTCCGGCAGACGTTAATTATGTAGTGCCTTTTGAATCTGTAACGGTGGTTAAAGTTTCTATCTCTGATGTGGTAGAAACATTATTGATCGCGTTGGCATTGGTAACGCTGGTTGTATTTTTCTTTTTACAAAATTGGCGCACAACGTTGATTCCTGTATTGGCCATTCCTGTGGCGATCGTTGGTACATTCATATTTTTTATTCCATTAGGATTTACGATCAATACATTGACCATGTTTGGTTTTGTATTGGCGATCGGTATTGTGGTGGATGACGCGATCGTTGTGGTGGAAGCGGTGCAACATTATATTGACACAGAAGGTTTATCTGCCAAAGACGCCACTAATAAAGCCTTGCACGATATCACTGCACCGGTTATTGCCATCGCATTGATATTAGCGGCTGTATTTGTTCCGGTAGGTTTTATCCCGGGTATCGTAGGTAAATTATACCAACAGTTTGCGATCACGATCGCTATCTCCGTATTGATATCTGCGTTCATCGCTTTATCATTAACACCAGCATTGTGTATGTTGTTGCTGAAACCACAGCATATTGATGAGAACTCAAAAGGCTTAAATAAATTCTTTTATAAATTCAATGAGTGGTATAGAAAATTCAGTCTCAATTATACCATTGGTGTAAGGAAATTTATTAAAGTAACTCCCTTAGCGCTTATTTTATTGGCTTGTATCATTGTAGGCGATGTATTTCTTTTCCATAATAAACCTACAGGATTTATCCCAACGGAAGATGATGGCCGTTTGTATATCTCATTCGAAATTCCTGAAGCCGGTTCTACTACAAGAGCGTTGAATGTACTGGATAGTGTAATGAAGATATCACAAAACACTCCGGGTGTTTTGCATGTTGCAGCATTGGGTGGATATAATGCGTTAACGAGTGGCTTTAAATCTAACAGTGGTACCATCTTCATGCAGTTAAAACCGTGGGATGAAAGAGAAGCTGATAGTTTAAAAATGCAAGGCATCATTATGGCATTGAATAAAAAATTCTCTGCCATCAAAGAAGCTAAGATCATTGTTATTCCGCCACCTGCCATTCCGGGTTTAGGTAATGCCGGCGGTTTCAGTATTCAGATAGAACAAAAACAATCGAACGATGATATTAGAACGTTTGAGAAAGTAGTCAATAGTTTTGTAGCAGAAGCCAACAAGCAACCTGAAATTGCAAATGCTTTTACTTTCTTTAGTGCACATACACCAGGTTATGAAGTTGACCTTGACAGAGATAAATGTAAACGCCTGGGATTGAATATTGCAGATGTATACAATACCATGCAAATGTTCATGGGTAGTACTTATATTAACCAGTTAACCATCTACGGAAGAAACTTCTATGTAGTAGCTCAAGCTGATACGACCTTCCGTAACGATATAAAAAATATCGGTCAGTACTATGTAAAAAATACTTCCGGACAAATGGTGCCATTGAGCACCGTAGTTAGTTATAAGGTTACGGAAAGTGCACCGCTTATCTCTCACTTTAATATTTACAGAAGTGCCGAAGTTGATGGCGGTGCTAAACCTGGCTACAGTAGCGGACAAGCGATCGAAGCATTACAACGCGTAGCAGATAAAATGCTTCCGGAAGGATATGGTTATGAATTCTCTGGTTTGAGTTTGCAGGAATTAAAATCAGGTAATAGCGCTACGTATATTTTTGCATTGTCGATCATATTTGTATTCTTATTGATGGCTGCATTGTACGAAAGCTGGGCCGTTCCATTCTCGGTTCTGTTGGCGGTACCTATCGCCGTATTTGGCGCCATCCTTACATTAACATTGATACCAAGATTAAGTAACAACGTATACGCACAAATCGGTTTGATCACATTGATCGGATTATCTGCAAAGAATGCGATCCTAATTGTTGAATTTGCAAAAGAAAGAGTTGATAAGGGTATGCCAATTGTTTCTGCAACTTTAGATGCAGTTAAATTACGTCTGCGTCCGATATTAATGACATCCATTGCCTTCATCCTTGGCGTATTACCGTTAGCGTTAGCATCAGGTGCCAGCTCTGTAGCACGTAACACGATTGGGTACACAGTATTAGGCGGTATGTTAGCAGCAACAGGTATTGCGATATTTTTTGTACCGGTATTGTTTGTAGGTATTGCTAAATTAACCTACAGCAAAGAAAAACTAGAGCAGTTGAAAAAAGAACATGAGGGTCAGAATACAGACTTGCCACAAGCATAAACTGGTATAAAATTCCAAATAAAAAGAATACAAATCCCAAGGCAATATGCTTTGGGATTTTTTTATCCACATCTCATTTAATTAACCTCTTCGCTAATTCTACCAGTTCCTGCAGAAGCGCCTCTTTGGCTGCGGTGACGAGCGAAGCGAGGCAGACAAAATCATGCAAAGCAGATTTTAGTCAGCGGTCAAAGTAGCGCTGGAGAAGGAACAAAGCCCAGCGGTTATGAGCGATCAAGACTAAAAAAATAAAAAGTTGTTATGATGGATCCAAAAAAAATGCAGAAAGATGAAAGGTTGTTTAAAACTGATTATAAGAATAAATGATAAAAGGCAATATCCCTTCCGCTTCTTTACCATAAATAATATACTTTTTTATCGAAGGATTTTGTGTATCCTGAAAAATACCTACGTCTTTACGCAAAACATATTGCCGTATTTTATTATCATACATAAAAGCGATCAATCTTGTCCACCTGATATTTTGATCACCTCCAAAATGCGCAAAAGAAAAATAATCTTTACCGATGATCATTTGCTGGTAAGGTTCATGGCAGCATTCACCTCCGCATCCTTCGCATAATACCACACTATCATTTCTTGCTGCTAAAAAATATTTACCCGTTCCATTTCCTTCCAATAATAATACCGGATGATCAAATGTTTTATTAGATCGAAGAACAAGTATCAGATCCTTGCAGCCATCAAGATTAATATCTCCTGATGTGCTATCAAATATTTCGTAACCTCTGGGAATTAAAGATTGTAAGCTACCATACGCGCCCGTTTGTCCAATGGATCTTGGGCAAAACATTATTGTAAATAAATAAATGACCGTCAGTCGTTTTAGCATGGTTGGGATTGGGTGCTTCAAATATATAATTTTTATTGAACAAGCCGATTAATACATTTGCAATACAACATGAAAGAAACCCAACCGGAAAAAGAGAACAAACAAATTCTCGACAGGACCATCACCACAAGACAACTGATATTTATGATATTTGTTGTGCTGTGCCTTACGCCATGGATGTCGCCTCCCATGGCACTATTACTAGGTTTGATCGTTGCGCAATTTATCGGCCATCCGTTTTTACACCTCAATCAAAAAGCTACCAGCACTTTATTACAGGTATCAGTAGTCGGACTTGGTTTTGGAATGAATGTAAGCAGCGCACTGCAAGCAGGCAGACAAGGATTTGTATTCACCATTTTTTCTATAGCCGGCACTTTATTACTGGGTATGTTTTTAGGGAAAATCTTTACAATCGAAAGCAAAACATCTTATTTAATTTCTGCAGGAACTGCTATTTGCGGAGGCAGCGCCATTGCTGCCATCTCTCCTATCATCAATGCAGAAGAAAAACAGATCTCTGTTGCATTGGGTACAATATTTATTTTGAATGCCGTAGCACTTTTTATTTTTCCATGGATCGGCCACGCATTGCATTTATCTGAAACGCAATTTGGTTTATGGTGCGCCCTGGCGATACATGACACAAGCTCTGTTGTTGGTGCTGCAAGTAAATATGGGCCACATGCATTGGAAGTTGCTACCACGGTTAAATTAGCACGTGCCTTATGGATAATACCTGTTGCTATTTTTACAACGATCTTATTTAAGAGCAAGGCAAATACAATAAAAATACCTTACTTCATTGCTTTGTTCGTTGTTGCTATGTTGCTGAATACTTATGTGCCCGCTGTACATGCCATTGCTTCATATTGCACTGCCATCGGCAAAACAGGTTTAACACTAACGCTATTTTTAATTGGAGCCGGCTTATCAAGAAAAGTATTGACTTCAGTAGGTATCAAGCCAATGATACAAGGCGTTATTTTGTGGGTGGTTATTTCAACTACCGCATTATGGGCAGTGTATTATTTAGCGTAGCCTATTTTACTTTTTTATAGTCGGAATAAATATAAGTAACAGTTGCTTTTGATTTTTTATCCTTGATATATACATCCATATACAGATCATCAGATATTAGCTGATTGTATTGTTCATCGGCATTGTACGAAAAATTTCTGTCCATGGTATAGGTCATAACAGTCATAAATTCTAACTGAAACGAAGAGCTGTCGGTAAACTCTTCTTTATCAATTTGCTTTGTTGCTTTGTTGATATAAGCAACGCCATTACAGCGGGAAAGATTTTCATAACGATCAGGAAGACTTTCTTTATTGTTGCAGTTAAAAGAGATAACGATCGTTGCGCTATCTTCTGATTTTATTTTTGTTGAAGAAACATTTGCTTTTCTGTTACTTTTTTTATTTACTTCTTTGGCATAATCGCGTGCCCATTTTTCAGAGACCGTATCACTATTGAACGTTAGCATTCTCCAACGATCGTCTTCATCGCGTGTTGGATCATATTCAATTGTTGTAAGGTCTTTTCTTACGGCCGAAACAGCATGCATCGTCATTTTAAAATAATGAACATTATCATCTGTATTAAAAGAATGTTGTATAATATTGGAATCAATGCCCAAGGATTTGAGCTTTAGGGTAACAGCGTCTACCTGTGCAAAAGCACAATTAGTAAGCAGCGAAGCAAACGAAGCCATCAAAAATATCCGACCAAAGCCCTTCATAGCAATTATTTAATGTTAGCCATCCTAAAAATAATTAAAAAATACTAGTTTTTTGTAGATATATCGTTAATGTACTGTGATTAGTGTATAACGCTATCCCTAAGATGCTAACTATCCATGAAATGCAGCCGGTAGTATCAGGACTGAACCATAAAATACAGGTAAAAAGGATAAATACTCGCCGCAAACAATAGCAACGCAACAAAGAACAGGTTATCAACCGGAAAATTCTGGGGAGATATCAGAATAAACAATGCTATCCCAAAAAATAAAAACACGAAAAACAATAACCACAAAGAAGTATACAATGCACCAATATTGTGCTCAGCCAAATTAGGATCTTTATTATATTGAATAGCGATCGCTTTTTTTAAGATATTGGTACGTTCAATAATAAAGCTATCGCCGATATTCAGATCATGATAAACTTCTGATGTTACAATATAAGTTTTACCGGAAGCTGAATATAAATAATAGGTCCAGAGTATTTTACCGGTTACAACTTTTGCGCTGTCGTTATTTTTAACCAATACTTCTTTTGTGGAGTTTGTCCCGGATAAGAATGTATCGGATAGCATTAGTAGGTAGGCTGCTGCGAGGATTATTAAAATTGCGATCCTGAGGTATTTGATTTTCATACTTATTATTATATCTGCAATGTAGTAAATAAATTCTCTATTCCGCTCGCCGCTGTTGGCATCCCTGCCAACAGCCGAAGTCAACCCCTAACTTAACAAATGCCAAAATAAAATACGTACTTTTATTATCCTATGAATCCAAAATACCCAACCTATTGGCCGCAATTTTATACGGCAACTATCTTAGAATGGAAGCATCTCTTAAAACCAGATAAGTATAAAAATATAATACTAGAAAGCTTACAATTTTTAGTAGTAGATAAACGAATTAATTTGTATGCTTTTGTAATAATGTCTAATCACATACATTTGATATGGCAACCTTTAGCAGATCAGACTCCGATAAGTATTCAGCATAGTTTATTAACTAATACAGCACAACGAATTAAATCCGATTTACAAGAAAATCATCCGGAAGTATTATCGCATTTTAAGGTAATTGCAAAAGACCGGGATTATCAATTTTGGGAAAGAAATTCATTGGGCATTGATTTATGTAACAATGATGTATTCGTACAGAAGTTAAATTACATTCATACTAATCCTATAAAAGCTGGCTTATGTAGACTACCCGAAGAATATCATTACTCCTCTGCGAAATTCTATGAATTGGGCATTGATTATTTTAATTTACTTATTCATTATAATGGTTAAGACTTCGGCTGTTGGCGGGGACGCACAACAGCGGCATGCAGGATTGGGTTCTGCCAATAAAGGTTAAAATTTAGGATCAATCCATTTATCTGCTTTCGCATAATATCTGAAGTTATCTCCATTGTCATAGACAATTAAAATTTCATTATCTAAAAGGTTAAGCTCACAATGGGTTCCATTATTTAACAATTGGAAATTAAAGCTACCATCCATAGCTGTTATTTTCCAAGTTTTATTATTAAATTTTACTGTCCTAGTTGTTGAGTCGAAAATAAATATTGTTATTATGTTTTTTGAATAAACGACAGAACTACTTTGCATATCCCTATCATGTACAAATGAAACACCGGTCTTCTCTTTTTCAAATCTATAAGAAATTATTTTTTGGGCTACTGCAATCTGTGTCACAAAAAAAATTAACAACAATAAAAGAAGCTTAAGTTTCATAATTAAGATTTGTTTCTAAAATTAAACAATTGTACGAAACTTTTAATATCTACTAGATCAAAATCCCCAAGCAATATGCCCGGGGATCAGTAATTTATTTTTTCTTTTTCCAGAACTGCCGCATATCCAATGTATTAGGATATTCGCCACTTACTTCAATTGGTGGCGGATCGTATGGAACCGATTTCGTGTTGGCTTCAACATAATGTTTAATTTCTGAAATGTAGGCTCTTGGTTGTATAACATCTTGTGTGTAAGAGGTATCTTCAAACCTGTTACCACGGCGTGATTCCGCTTCATAAGCATTTACAGGGAAAGTACTATAATGCCTTCCGCCCGGATGCGATACGTGGTAAGTACAGCCACCTATTGAACGGCTGTTCCAGGTATCAATAATATCAAAAGTTAACGGCGTATCAACACCAATAGTTGGATGCAATGCTGAAGGCGGTTGCCATGCACGGTAACGAACACCACAAACAAATTCTTCTTTTATATGTGTTTCTCTTAATGGTACGCGTGTACCATTGCATAATAAAATATATCGGTCGCCATTCAATCCTTTTAATTTAACCTGTACCCTTTCCAAAGATGAATCTACATAGCGTGCAGTTCCTGAGCTCGACATTTCTTCACCCAATACATGCCATGGTTCTATCGCGCTACGAATTTCCATTTCTATATTTTGCACTTTCACTGTTCCGTAATGTGGAAAGCGGAATTCAAAGAATGCATCGAACCAACTCATCTGGAATGGATAGCCTGCATCATTCAGATCGCTCACTATGTCTTTCATATCTTCATATGTGTAGTGAGGCAACATAAATTTATCATGCAATTCTGTACCCCATCTTACAAGATCATGTTTGTACGGTTGTTTCCAGAATTTACTGATCAAGGCACGTATCAATAACATCTGCACCAGGCTCATTTCTTTATGCGGTGGCATATCAAATGCGCGGAATTCCAAAATACCTAATCTGCCAGAAGATGAATCAGGAGAATATAATTTATCGATACAAAATTCGGAACGATGCGTATTTCCTGTAAGATCAGTCAGCAAATGGCGGAACAATCTATCCGTTAACCAGAAAGGAATAAATCCTTTTTCAGGAACCTGGTCGAACGCAATTTCCATCTCGTACAATTTCTGATCAAGGCCTTCATCTATACGTGGTGCCTGACTTGTAGGACCAATGAATGAACTTGAAAATAAATAAGACAAACCAGGATGATGTTGCCAATAGGTAATTAAACTACGCAACAGATCGGGCCTGCGTAACAACGGGCTTTCAGATGGTGTTGCGCCACCAATCGTAATGTGGTTACCACCACCGGTGCCGGTATGCCTTCCATCCAGCATGAATTTTTCTGTACCTAACCTTGCCAGGAATGCTTCATCATATAGTGTATCTAAATTGTGCACCATTTCCTTCCAGTTTTTAGCCGGATGGATATTTACTTCAATAACGCCTGGATCAGGAGATACGATTAATCTTTCAACACGGTAATCTCTTGGTGGCTCATACCCTTCTATTCTAACAGGAATATTTAATTTTTTCGCTGTTGCTTCAATAGAAGCCATTAGGTCTAAATAATGTTCTAAATATTCTAATGGTGGAATAAATAAATAAACTATTCCATCCCTCGCCTCAATACATAAAGCAGTTTTAATAACCGGCACTTCATAAGTTATTTTTGTAACTTCTTCTTCTTTCTCTTCCTTGGTTTTAGTTTTTTTAACTTTTACTTTTTCCGGGTGATCGGTTATGGTGTCATAACGATCAGTAATACTTTCATGAAAATCATCTAACTCAGGCAGCTCATCAAACAAACTACGTTCTACTTTTTGTGGTTCATTTTCTTTTGCAACAGCAGGCAATGAATCTAATGGTAAACGCAACCCGATGGGTGAATTACCAGGCACCACAAATAAGTGATCCCGATTTAATATCCACTTACAGCTTTGCCATTGGCTATTATCATAATTCCATTTCAATGGCAATACATATCCGGCAGGTTTTTCTAAACCTATATCTAATACCTTCGCCAATGTGCGGCGCTCAGGTGTGTCTTTTAAATTAGCCTGATAAGGATCAACATTAACAGGCATCATTCCTTCTTTCCACAAAAAATAATAAACATCTTCATATGCAGCACTCACATTGTCAACACTAACGGCAATATGTTTGGCTAATTCAGTGGCGATTTTTTCCGCATCTTCATGCGTATATTTTTTTTCTGTTTTTTCGTGTGCTACCAATTTGATATCTCTCCAAATGGGATTACCATCTTTACGCCAAAATAATCCCAACTGCCAGCGTGGCAATGGTTCGCCGGGATACCATTTACCTTGCCCGTAATGGATCATACCTGTAGGACCGAATTTTTCTCTTAACCTAAAGATCAGGTCATGCGATAATTCTCTTTTTTCTTTTCCATCTGCATCAATATTCCATTGCGCAGATTCCATATCATCAATAGAAACGAAAGTAGGTTCACCACCCATCGTCATCTTTACATCATTTTCTTCTAAGTCTTTATCAACTTTTAATGCCGTAGCATTAATGGCTAGCCATTGTTCTTCAGTATATGGTTTTGTTACGCGCGGATCTTCATGGATACGTGTTACAACATTGGAGAAATCAAACTTTGTGTCTTCGCATTTGCTTGTTGCACCAACAACCGGTGCAGCGCTTGCATAATCAGGCGTGCAGGCTAAAGGAATATGCCCTTCACTCGCAAACAATCCTGATGTAGGATCAAGGCCGATCCAACCTGCACCGGGAATGTAGACTTCTGTCCATGCATGCAGATCTGTAAAATCTTCTATTGGACCTGATGGCCCATCCAAAGATTCCTGATCAGATTTTAATTGCACTAAATAACCTGATACAAATCGCGCAGCTAAACCTAAGTGGCGCAATATCTGAACAAATAACCAGGCGGTATCTCTGCAAGAACCTAATTCTTTGGTCAATGTTTCTTCAGCAGTTTGAACACCTGCTTCCATGCGGATGGAATAGTTGATCGCTTTGTATAATTTATAATTTAGGTAGACTAAAAAATCGTTGATCGTTTTTTTACTGGTATCGATTGTCTTTATCCATTCTTTTAATAACGGGCCATCATCTTTTATTTCAAGATAGGGTACCAGCTCTTTTTGTAAAAGCTCACTATATTTAAAAGGAAAATTTTCTGCATATTCTTCCACAAAAAAATCAAATGGATTTAATGCGATCATGTCTGCAATAATTTCCACTTCAACTTTTAGTTCTGTTGCAGGTTCATTAAAAACAACTCTTGCCTGGTAGTTACCAAATGGATCTTGCTGCCAGTTAATGAAATGTTCTTTAGGAGAAATTTTAAGCGAATAAGATTCGATCGCGGTTCTGGAATGCGCCGCTGGCCTTAAACGAAAAATGTGGGGAAACAAAGTAACTGCCCTATCATAGGTATAACTCGTCTTGTGATTGATCGCTACTCGTATTGCCATAATTTATCTATATTATTTTGTGTTAGAGAAGCAAGCCAATCCTTATAAAAGTAACGGATTTTTTTATAGTTTCAAAATTATTATATGTCTTGGTGATTAAACAGTTATAAAACAAAAAGCAGCCTTTTCAGACTGCTTTTTTATAACTTTAATTGTTGCTTAGTTTTTTAAAAGCACTAATAGCTTCGCTAATTTGCTTTTTAATTCTTTTCTTGGGATGATAAAATCAAGAAAGCCGTGTTCCAATAAAAATTCACTACGTTGAAAACCTTCAGGCAGGTCTTTTTTAATAGTTTCCTTAATAACTCTCGGACCGGCAAAGCCGATCAACGCACCAGGTTCGCCGCAAATGATATCACCTAACATCGCGAAGGATGCAGTGGTTCCACCAAAAGTAGGATCTGTACATAAAGAGATATAAGGAACACCTGCATCTGCTAACTGAGATAATTTCCCGGATGTTTTTGCTAACTGCATTAAAGAGAAAGCACTCTCCATCATTCTTGCACCACCGCTTTTGTTGATGATCATGAATGGTATTTTGTGCTTGATACAATAATCGCAAGAGCGGGATATTTTTTCTCCCATCACGCTACCAAGACTACCACCGATAAATTCAAAATCCATACAAGCTACTACCAGTTCGTTGCCTTCAACTTTGCCATGTGCTACTGTAATGGAATCATGGATATCTGTTTTCTCGTACGTTTCTTCTAATCTTTTACCGTAAGGCTTCAGATCGACGAAGCCCAGAAAATCTTTTGAAACAATATTAGCGAATAACTCTTTGAAAGCGCCGTCATCAAATATGATATCGAAATATTCTCCGCTGCCAATTCTGTGATGGTATTCACATTTGGGGCAAACGAATTTATTTTCTCTCAACTCGCTAACCGTGCAAGTCAATTTACAGTTCGGGCATTTTGTCCAGATACCTTCCGGTGCATCTGCCTTATCTTTCGTGGCAGTAAGAATACCTTTTTTTATACGCTTGAACCATCTTCTTTTTGTCTCTTCAGTTTGTCCATCTTCACCTGCGAGGTTGGCGTCAAAATCTTCTTCTTTTCTCATTTCTATTTTAATTAAGAATTAATAATTAAGAATTAAGAATTCCTTGTAATCATTGCAGTGTTTCAATTCTCTATTCGTAAAACGAATTAAGAATTAATTTTCAAAAATTTAAACAACCAAACTAATACTAATTGGGATTGAAAAAATTCTTAATTATTAATTCTTAATTACTAATTATTTATTTGTTTCTGTTCATGCAATTCAAATCATCAAAAGCAACTTCTAAGCGCTTGATGAAATTTTCTTGTCCTTTACGTAACCAAACACGTGGATCGTAATATTTTTTGTTTGGTTTTTCAGGGCCTTCAGGATTTCCTAATTGTCCTTGTAAAAATGCTTCGTTCTTTTTGTAGAAGTTCAAAGTTCCTTCCCAGAAAGCCCATTGCATATCTGTATCGATATTCATTTTGATAGCACCGTAACCGATCGCTTCTCTGATCTGATTTTGAGGAGAACCGCTACCACCGTGGAATACAAAGTAAACCGGTTTAGGCCCTGTTTTCAATTCTTTTTCGATATGCACCTGGCTATTGTGTAAGATAACCGGCGTTAACTGTACGTTACCAGATTTGTAAACACCATGTACGTTACCAAAAGCTGCAGCCACTGTAAACATCTTGCCTACTTTAGATAATTCTTTGTAAGAATATAGAACGTGCTCCGGTTGTGTATATAATTTATCATTATCAACATCGCTGTTATCAACACCATCTTCTTCACCACCTGTAACACCTAATTCAATTTCGATGCTCATACCCAATGGCGCCATACGTTTGTAGAATTCAACTGATGTGTGGATGTTTTCTTCGATCGGCTCTTCAGAAAGATCCAACATATGAGAACTGAATAAAGGCGAACCTGTTTCTTTAAAATGTTTTTCACCTGCATCGATCAAAGCGCTGATCCACGGTAACCATTTTGCAGAAGCGTGATCTGTATGTAAAACAACAGGAACTCCATAATGTTTTGCTACTGCGTGAACATGCATTGCACCGGAAATAGCACCAGCGATATTTGCTTGTAATTTATCATTCGGCATTCCTTTACCAGCGATGAACTGCGCACCACCGTTTGAAAATTGTATGATAACAGGAGAATTAACTTTAGCTGCTGTTTCAAGAACCGCATTAATGGTATCAGTACCGATACAGTTAACTGCAGGTATTGCAAATTTGTTGTCTTTCGCGTCGTTATACAAGGCTTCCAATTCTTTACCAAATAATACGCCAGCTGTGTACTTACTCATGTGTTATTTTTTAGTGTTTTTTAATTATTAGGTGTGCAATATACGGCATAAAAAATAACTGGGGAATTTTGATAGATATCGCCTGCCAGTATAGGTTCTATGACCTAATAAACCAGCCTCTTTTAGATAAAAGAAGCATTATTTAGCCAGACTTTGTATAATATCGTATTTTGTTACAATATGATATGCCCCGCTTTCATCCTTGCTTAAAACAGCCCCATTTTCTTTAGTGATATAAGAACTTAGTCTTTCAACGGGTGTATCGAAAGAAACTACCGGATATGCTTTTTCTATTACTGATGCAATGGTTAGCGTTTTAATATCACCGTTAGTTAATATTTTATTGAACAAACCGCTTTCTGAAATTGCACCAATATTTTCATCTCCTTTTATGACAGGGATATTTTCAATATCATATTTCTTCATGATCTGGATCGCTTCCGCAACTGATTGTTCAGGCTTTAATGTTATTAAAGGATGACTGCTTCCTCTTCCACTGATCAGGTCTTTAAAAGTTTTTACTTCTAAAAATCCGCGCTCCATCATCCATTGATCGTTGTATATTTTCCCTACATAACGGCTTCCATGATCATGAAAGATACAAACCACCACATCGCCTTTTTTTAATTTGTCTTTTAATTGCAACATTCCTTGCAGGCAACTGCCCGCACTATAGCCGCAAAACAATCCTTCTTCTTTAGCAATACGGCGCGCCATGATGGCACCATCCTTATCTGTTACTTTTTCAAACAGGTCGATCACACTCATATCATAATTCGCAGGAATAAAATCTTCCCCAAATCCTTCACTGATATATGGATATACTTCTTTCTGATCCAGCTCGCCCGTATCAAAATATTTTTTTAATAAAGAACCATAGCTATCAATTGCCCAAACCTGTATGTTAGGATTTTTTTCTTTTAGGTATTGCGCCGTACCAACGATCGTTCCGCCAGTGCCGGATGCTACAACCAAATGTGTTATTTTTCCTTCTGTCTGCTCCCATATTTCAGGACCGGTTTGTTCGTAATGCGCTTGTCTGTTGGCAAGATTATCATACTGATTTACATACCAGCTATTCGGCACTTCAGATGCTAATCTTTTTGAAACTGAATAATAAGAACGCGGATCTTCTGGTTCTACATTCGTAGGACAAACAATTACTTCTGCGCCAACGGCTTTTAATATATCAGCTTTCTCTTTTGATTGTTTATCTGTTGTAGTGAAAATACATTTGTATCCTTTTACACAGGCCGCCAAAGCAAGGCCCATACCCGTATTGCCACTGGTACCTTCAATGATCGTTCCGCCCGGTTTTATTTTTCCTTCTTTCTCTGCCACTTCTAACATTTTAACCGCCATGCGATCCTTGATAGAATTACCGGGATTAAAATATTCCACTTTTGCCAACACCGTGCAAGGCAGATCTTTTGTGATCTTATTTAATTTGATCATTGGCGTATCACCAATCGTATCAAGAATACTATTTAACCACATACTATTTGTTTTTAATTATGTTGAATTACACTAATCGCTTTATTAATTGCAGCATCATCCGTATTCATTGTTTCATAAAACCCTTCACTCCACCACATTTCTCTTGCGATAGATGCCTTGATACGAAGTATGATATCTGATTTTTCTTTTGGAGAGATATCTTTTACTGAAATAGAATCTTTAGCTGCCGCTATTGCATACAATTTCCAATCATCATCTGTAAAAGAAAATTGTTTATCAAAATCAGCCGGCGCTTTATACCCACGTAAGCGATCTTTATTCTGCAAATAATACGCATAAGCAAAATCACCTACAACACCTGTTTCATACATTACCATAACATTTGGCGAATAGCTGCTGGTATCAAACGGAATAAAAATATCGGGCGTTATACCACCGCCGCCATACACTGTTTTACCATGCATGGTCTTAAATATTTTAGTAGAATCGTGTTTTACAGAATCTACACTCAATACTTCCCCATCGCGAAAACGATCCGTGATCTCTGCATAATAAGCTTTATCACCATCGGTGTACGGACGTTGAATACTTCTTCCTATCGGCGTATAATAACGCGCGATCGTTAAGCGCAATGCACTGCCATCGCTCAGGTCATATTGTTGTTGTACCAATCCTTTTCCAAAAGTTCTTCTGCCAATGATCGTCGCTCTGTCCCAATCTTGTAATGCGCCCATCAATATTTCGCTGGCACTTGCGGTGCCTTCATCTGCCAATACAATTAATTTACCTTCTTCAAATGCGCCGGGATGCATGCAACGATATTCCTTCTTTGGTGAATGAACGCCTTCTGTGTAAGTGATCAGTTTATCGCCATCTAAAAATTCATCAGCGATCGCTGTAGCTTGTTCTAAAACGCCACCGCCATTTCCTCGCAGATCCAATATCAAACTTTTTAATCCCTGCTTTTGCAATGCTTCTAAGGACATCATAAATTCTCTGTAGGTTAACTCTGAAAATTTATTTAACCGTATATACCCAATGCTATCACCTATTATATAACTCGCATCAACACTACTAACGGATATCATATCACGAACGATGGTAAAAGGTTGCAGCGTACCATTTCTTAAAACACTGATCGTTACTTTTGAATCTTCTTCACCTTTCAATAATTCTCTTACCCCATTAGAAGTTATTTTATTGCCTGCAACAAGACTGTCGTTTACTTTAATGATCTTATCGCCTATCTGTATGCCCGCTTTAGCGCTTGGTCCATCGGGTAATACATTCAATACATTGATCGTATCATTCAACAAACTAAACTCAATACCTATTCCAAAAAAGTTGCCTGCCAATTCTTCGTTCACATCCTGCAATTCTTTTGCGGGAATAAAAACAGAATGCGGATCAAGTTTGCTCAATACCGCAGTGATCGCTGTATCGCTCAACTCATTTACTTTAACATCGTCTACATATTTACTTTGAATAAGGCTCATCACCTGTAATAAAGGACTACTCTTATCGATAGAGAAAAAAGACTTACCCGGCATATTATCGCGCATGCTGTATCCTAAATAAACACCCACTATCATAGTGATGCTGAAAAGCAGTGGTTGCCAAACCTTTAGATTCTTCTTCATATTCTTAGTAATGTGCTAATTAGCTAATATGCTGATGTGCTAATTTTTTAATTTATACCAGCTTATTTATTCTCCTATATTTCATTAGCAGATTAGCAGATTGGCTAATTAGCTAATTTTAAAAGGCTGGTGCAAAATTGTCGATAAATATTGGTTGTTCGCCTTATTAATGAAAATTTGTTTCAATTTCTGCTATTATCTATAAATACATACCAATTATTATGTTACTTTTAAACGCGAATTCTAACTAATCTCAACTAATTATATGGCTATCAAATTAATAGCAGACAGTGGTTCAACTAAAGCCGAATGGTGCCTGATAGACGGTAAAAAAAAGAAGACCTTTTACACACAAGGTATCAGTCCTTATTTTTTATCTGTGGAGCAAATTCAGAATATTCTAGCGTATGAACTGGTGCCAAAAATGAAAAAAGTTGTGCCGGTTGAGATCCATTATTACGGCACCGGTTGCAGCAATCCTGCCAACGTTAAAATAGTTAAACAAGCCATTAGTAAAATATTTCCAAAAGCAAAGATCAGTGTGGACCATGACCTGATGGGCGCTGCCAAAGCATTGTGCGGCGATGAAAAAGGCGTTGCCTGTATTTTAGGAACAGGATCAAACTCTTGCTATTACAATGGAAAAAAAATAGTGAAGAACAGTCCGGGCCTTGGGTATGTATTAGGTGATGAAGGCAGTGGCGCTTACCTAGGAAAAAAAGTAGTACAGTATTATTTATACAACACTTTTGATGCTGACCTGATGGATCGTTTCAGGGCAAAATTCAATACCAGTGCTGAAGAGATATTAGATGCCGTTTATAAAAATCCATTACCGAATCGTTACCTGGCATCTTTTACCAGTTTTTTAGTCGAAAATCGTGGCCATTACATGATAGAAAATATTATCGAAGATGGGTTCAATGATTTTTTCTTTAATCACGTATATAAATACCGCGAAAGCTGGACAATGCCCATTCATTTTATTGGCAGTGTTGCTTTTGGCTTTAAAGATGTGCTAAAAGAGATGTGTGCCGTGTATGAATTACAACTGGGTAAGGTTTTAAAGAACCCTATGGACGGACTGGTTAAATACCATGCGTCGATTTGATAATGAACCAGTTATAGCAGATTCTCCTCTTAAGATCAGCTCACCGTTAAATCACGAAAATTGGTAATTTTCTTGGTTCACTTATCTAATTTTAGTAACTTTCCTTTGGAATATACCAACGCTAAACCTTGCTCACATGAATATTAAAATTTTACTTCTTACTACATTTACCGCTATTTCTTTTTTCGCCAAAGCACAAGATGATACTTATGCTATCACTGGCAGCAATACCCGTGATTCTTTGTGGAAGAATATACATTCCGTTAACCCGGCAACGGGTAAGCTAACAAAAGATATATCTTCTCTCAGCAACGGAGACCTTGTAGCTGCCGCCGCATACGATAAACAAGATAATAAGCTGTTTTTTTGTACCCTGTATACAGGCGAATTAAAATGGGTTAACTTAAATGACAATAGCCTGCAGTTAACAGAAAACATCTTGCCAAACCAGCATTTTAGTACTGCTAATAATCCTTACGATCAAAGTGATAATGTTACAAGAATGTGTATCGGTGCTAACGGAAACGGATATGCGCTAAGCAACGATGCCAATCATTTGTATACGTTCACTACCAGCAATACTATTATTACAGATCTTGGTGTTTTAACCGATGACGCTGCCAATGGCAGTACTTCTGTACACAATCAATGCAGTAGCTGGGGTGGCGATATGATCGCTGATGCCACTGGCAAACTCTACCTGATCACTGCCAATCATTATATTTTCAGCATTGATGTACCAACAAAAATTGCCACATTGGTTGGGAGCATTAGCGGATTACCCTACACATTTGCTACCAATGGCGCTGCTGTTGAGGCAGATGGGACAGTATTGGTTGGAAGTGCTACCGGAAAAGAAGGCTTTTACAAAGTAGATTTTAATACGTTTGCGGCAACAAGGGTGCAAAATGCAGATACGACCTATGAGATCTCTGATCTTGCAAGCAGTAATTTATTATTTCAAAACACCACAACAATTACAGATTATACTTATGCTGTTCAGGCAACAGCGGTTCCACAGTTAGGCGACTCAAAGATCTATCCTAATCCTATCACAGGAATGTCTTTCACTGTATTACTGAACGAACAAAAAGCAGGCAAATACACCATCGTACTAGCAGATCTTCAGGGAACTACTATACAATCTACAACAGTAAATGTAGCTGCAGGCAGCCAGACTGCCACAGTTAACCTAACATCTAAATTAGCGCAGGGAATGTACATCGTGAAAGTAATGGATGCTGATGGTGAAACAACTTTGTTAGACAAGGTTGTTGTTAATTAAAATGATTTCAATTATACAAAACGCCTTATATTTTAAGGCGTTTTTTTATTGACGAACATTTGTATTTCAATTCAGCATCGTTGTGTCACTCACTTCAACTGCATATCTTTGTTGACATAAACAAATAGGAATTGCTTTTCCACTTTATCTTGTAATAAAAAAAGACAACTACATGAGAAGATTATTTCTGCTACTTATTATTTCAACTTGCAGTACTTATTGTTTTTCACAATCAAATGAAGTAGATCACTTACGTGGAAATATTACGATCTCGCCGAAGATCTTTAGTCGCAACAATATTACTAAAGAAGTTATTTTCTCTGTAAATATGGATAAAGCAAATAAAGATTCTTTCATGTATAAAACAAAGCTGTATGATACAGCAGGAAATATTACGAAAGAGATCTATCCATTTTTAATGGGTACGTCTAATACTATTTTCACTTACAACACACATAATAAGATCATAAAGGAAAGTAGTCCCGACAGGCCTTCTGAGGATGTTGAATATGTATATGATCCATCTGATAATTTAATAGCATACTATAAAAAAAGCAATGGAAAAATCATGGCAGATACCCGCTACAAATATAACGGGAGGCAGCTTATTAAAAAAACTGATATGGTTGGAGATTCTGATATCACCAGAACAGAACAATATCAGTACAACAAAAATGGTAAAATAGATAGTGCTATTGTTATACAAAGTTCCCTAAAATATACTGAGCATTATGTAAATTCCAACAACACTTTTATTGTATCATACGCTACAAAAGATCTAAGTGGAACGGATAGTGCCATTTACAATAACAGTAACCAATTAATCAAGACCGTTAAAATAGAAAAAACCCCAACCTATTTAACCCAGGTATCAATAATATTTACTTACAATATTGATGGTACACTTCAACAAGAAAATGTTACCAGTATAATGCAAGAAGGTGCATTTCTTTCCCAACAGCACACGCTGTATAACCATTATTATTTGCAATAATAAATAACTTGCTGCTAAATAATTTTTGCTATTCCAATCTATATCGTAATATTGCAATATTAAATTACATAATGGGAGCAACGAAAACGGATCATTTTACCGATAAACAAAATGCCATAGCTACGCTTGCCAAAGCATTGGGGCACCCCGCAAGAGTAGCCATTATCGATTATTTATTAAAGGTAGATAGCTGCATTTGTGGTGATATCGTTAATGAATTACCATTGGCCCAACCTACCGTTTCGCAGCATTTGAAAGAACTAAAGAATGCAGGCATCATCAAAGGAAATATCGAAGGCAATGCCATTTGCTATTGTATTGATGAAAAAGTGTTCTCTAAACTACAATCTTACTTTACAGGTATTGAAATCAAAATAGAAAAGAAAAAGAATAGTTGTTGTTAATAATTTAAAATAAATGAAAAATGAAACTATCAGAAATAAAAAAACACCTTGCTATAACTGATGCTGTAAATTTTAAATTGCCAACCGGTGAAAATGTTCCTGAACATTTTCATATTACCGAAGTTGGACTTATCTCTAAACACTTTATAGATTGTGGTGGCACAGAACGTTTTGAAAAAGTGGCCAACTTTCAATTATGGAACGCAAACGATCTCGAACATCGTTTACAACCACAAAAATTATTAACCATCATTGCCCTTTCAGAAAAAATATTAGGTATTGAGGACCTTGAAATTGAAGTAGAATACCAATCTGATACGATCGGTAAATATGGTCTGCATTTTACCGGAAAAGATTTTATACTTGTTCCAAAACAAACAGCTTGTCTGGCTCAAGATAACTGTGGCATTCCGCCCAAACAGAAAATACAGCTGGCCGAATTACAAAAGCTAGGGACCTGTTGTGTCCCGGGAGGTGGTTGCTGCTAATGGAACTCATAATCAAACATAAAAAGAAACTGATCATAACGCTTTCAATTATCATCCTTGATCTTGTATTTGGTTTTGATGCCAAATTCACACTTATTAATATTATCTGGTTATTCGTATAAAAAACAGCAATGAAAAAGATACTTGTTCTATGCACCGGCAATAGCTGCCGCAGCCAAATAGCCGAAGGATATTTAAAATATTTTGCTAAGGATAAGGCACAGGTTTACAGCGCGGGCATTGAAACGCATGGCGTAAATCCCAGAGCCATCGCAACTATGAAAGAAGTTGGTATCGACATTTCATCACAGACTTCCAATAATATTGAAGAATATAGAAATATTGATTTCGACTTTGTTATTACTGTTTGTGATAATGCTAAAGAACGCTGTCCTTTCTTTCCTACAAAAGCAATCAAGTTTCACCAAAACTTTCCCGATCCGGCAAAAGCAACAGGAACAGAAGACGATATTCTTCAATCATTCCGCGATGTGCGACAACAAATAAAAGAATATTGTCAAAATTTTATAGCAGATAATCTATAAAGAATTTATTGTTTCTTTTTCTAACAATGTTTTTAGATCTGCCAATACCTTACCCCAGTTCTGTTCGGAATGTTCTTTAGATTTCTCATCAGCAATATTATCCTGCGTAATGGTCACCATCGTGTCTTCGTCATTTTTTGCTACATCGTAGGTAACGTTTACATAGTTTTCGGGATTGTCTTCTGTGCCAGACATTGAACTCCAATAACTATACTTTATTTGTTGATCAGGCACAAAACTTAAAATCGTGCCTTTGTCTTCATATTTTTTTCCCTGCCATTCTCCCGTAAAACGAATAGGACTTCCTACTTTCCAATCGGTATGCGTATCAGTTCCAAAAAAATATTGCTTTATTATTTGGGGCGTAGTTAGAGCTTCCCAAACTTTTGAAACAGGTGCATCAATAATGATACTTACTCTGCCTATAATATTTATATTGTTTTTCATTTTTAAAGTTTTGTTTAATAAATATGCGGAAAAAATTATGCCAAAGACGTATTGGCAAATAAACAATATTTTTGCGTTATTATATGGCAGCACTATCATTTAACCTTCAATATACTGACACAACCACCAAGGCAAGAGCGGGAAAAATAACCACCGATCATGGGGAGATACTAACGCCCATATTTATGCCCGTAGGTACCGTGGGTACTGTAAAAGCTGTAACACAACAACAATTAATAAAAGATGTAAAAGCTCAAATAATATTAGGCAATACGTATCATTTATACCTGCGCCCGGGTTTAGAAGTTTTAGAAGCTGCAGGAGGCTTGCATAAATTCAATGGTTGGGAAAACCCGATATTAACAGACAGTGGCGGCTATCAGGTATTCTCATTGGCCAATAACAGAAAGCTTACAGAAGAAGGCGCTTTGTTCCAAAGCCATATCGATGGCAGCAAACACATGTTTACGCCTGAAAAAGTGATGGATATACAACGCATTATCGGTGGTGATATCATTATGGCTTTTGATGAATGTCCGCCCTACCCGAGTGATATCACCTACGCTAAAAAAAGTATGGAATTAACACATCGCTGGTTGGATAGGTGTTTTACAAGATTTAATGAAACGCCCGACAAATATGGCTATACACAAAATCTATTTCCAATAGTGCAGGGCAGCACCTACAAAGAATTACGTACAGCCTCAGCAGAATATATTGCCTCAAAGAATGCCACAGGAAATGCCATTGGCGGACTTAGTGTTGGCGAACCAACAGAAATGATGTACGAATACACTGAACTTTGCTGCGATATTTTGCCCGTACAAAAACCCAGGTATTTAATGGGAGTTGGCACGCCATGGAATATTTTAGAATGTATTGCTTTAGGCATTGACATGTTCGATTGCGTTATGCCTACCCGCAATGGCCGTAACGCCATGCTCTTTACCAGCAAGGGTATCATTAATATTGATAATAAAAAATGGGAAATGGATTTTAGTCCGATAGATGACGGAATTGACTGTGAAGTAAGTAACTATTATTCCAAGTCCTACCTGCGCCATTTGATGAAAGCACAGGAATACCTCGGTCTTACAATAGCCAGCGTTCACAACCTCGCTTTTTACCTTTGGCTGGTTAATGAGGCCAGAAAACACATTATTGCGGGAGATTTTGGCAGCTGGAAAACAACGATGGTAGAACAATTGCAGCAGCGTTTATAAAATCAATATCGACCGTTTGTGTAAAATTGTACTTGGGTAATGATTTTTTAATATCTTTAAGATGAAAAAATTAAACTTGACTATTATGAAACAGAGAATTTTTTACAGTCTGCTTGTTTTGATGGCTCCATTTTGGGTAGCCGCGCAAGTTGTTAATCCTAAGGATGCACAGGTAAATGTATCTATTGAAGATGCTAAATCAGGCAAAGTTCTTAGCAATGAAATAATAGTATTCAAAAGCTCAGCAAACAGCACCGAATACCAGGGTTTATCAGATTCAACCGGAAAATTTACACTGCACTTACCAACGGGTGCCAACTACGAAATATTTATCCTTGGCTTCCAGGATTCTACCAGTTATAATGTGTTAGAGATCCCGGCACTAAAAAATCCTAACGCTCATTATGCAAATCCTTTTGTTGTAGATATACAATTCGAAGCGCCAAAATCTTATGTGTTCCAGAACTGTAATTTCGAGACCGGTAAATCTGATCTAAAGGCAGAATCTTTTGCGGCAATCGATAACCTGGTTGAATATTTAAACAGAAAATCGGATGTTAAAATAGAAATAGACGGCTATACAGATGATGTAGGAAGCGAATCTTCAAATATGACCTTATCAATGGCAAGGGCTAATACAGTAAGGGCTTATATTTTAACCAAAGGTATCTCTCCTGACAGGGTATCAGCTAAAGGCTTTGGAATGGATGATCCTATTGCCGATAATGCTACTGCAGAAGGCAGGGCGCAAAACAGAAGAATGGAAGTTAAAATGCTTGACCAATAATAATTTTCATTAAAATATAATTAAAACAGCCGGTTATGCCGGCTGTTTTAATTTACAGGCTATAATTTAGCAATTTAACATACCCTATTCATTTTAAAGCTTACAGTTTTCAGTTACTTTTGCGGCGGACAATTTTATGAAGAAGATCGATCGTTACATATTAAAAAGTTACCTCTCTACTTTTTTCTTTTGTATATTATTATTTACAGCCATTGTAGTAGTAATAGATATAAGCGAGCATGCGGATGATTTTGCATTGGCTAAATTATCTGCCTGGCAGATATTTACACAATTCTATCTTGGTTTTATTCCACGCATCGATGCTTTATTATTCCCACTTTTCGCATTCATCTCCGTTATTTTCTTTACTGCAAAAATGGCCGAGCGTTCCGAAGTAGTTGCGATTTTAAGCAGTGGCGTTAGTTTTAAAAGATATTTATACCCATACTGGGTTGGCGGTATTTTTTTAGCGTTGCTGCTTTGGTTTGGTTACAGGTATGTGGTACCAAGAGCAAATGAAAAATGGGGGAATTTTACTACAAAATACATCGATTCCAATGTGGGTGATTTTGACCAGGGCACTATTAAGGAAAATGTTTATTTCCGTATAGATTCTACTTCGTATGCCGGGTTACGTTATTATAATTCCGATGTCAAAAATGGTAATAATTTCTTTGTAGAAAAGATCGTTAACAACAAACTGGTGTATGATCTTAGGGCGCAAAGTATCACCTGGGATACTACAGCAAAAAAATGGAAACTATATACTGTTTCGGAACGCTTCTTTACAAACGATAATAAGTTTACTATAAAAAGAAGCAATGACCTTCTAAAAGAATATAGCTTTAAACCTGTTGATCTAAAAAAAGATGATTATCTAAAAGACAGAATGTCTACTCCTGAGTTGAATGAATACATCCGCATGGAGCAATTACGTGGCTCTGAAGAAATAGGAACATTACTGGTAGAAAGATATAACAGAGATGCCATACCCTTCTCAGTAATTGTACTGACCATTATCGGTGTATCCTTATCATCCCGTAAAGTACGCGGTGGTAGCGGCTTTCATTTGGCTGTTGGTATCATAATAAGCTTTCTCTATATATTATGCAGCAGGTTATCCGTTGTATTTGCGATGAAAGGAAATTTTCCACCCATACTTGCCGCATGGACGCCTAATATTATTTTTGCAGGCGTTGCTTTTTATTTATACAAAAGAGCGCCTAAATAAATTAATTCAATATTGCCTTCGTTCTAAATATCGGATCAGGATTTTTTAATGCCTGATAATCTGCTACCGTGCTTGCAAAACCTGTCCAAGCCATTAAAGGCAAATAATCAAATGCTAATTTTTTATCCGACTTCAGTGCGATCGTAAAACTTGTTGCGGCTAATGCGGCATCACTCATTGTCCATACAGCTGCCAATAGCGGACTTTTCTTTTTGAAATAAACATATCCAAAAGAAAAATACACTACCCACATCATTGCCTGCAAAACAAGCAATCTTTTTTTATCGGGAATATCTGATTTCAACAATCTTTGCAAAGCCATCAACAAAAAGAAATTATTAAAATTCCACGCCGGTGCGAATAACCAGGCAGGAGGTGCCCAAGGTGCCTGTTGCAGTTTTTTATCGAAAGTGAGCCTGTTCTTTTTATGAGATTGCATACTGGCTAAGCCGCCAATTGCTGATACGGCGACAGATACCAACGCTATCTGCCACCAATTTAATTTTGAGAATTTATCTGTAAGCATGATGTTAGATTTTATACCTTTTAAAGGGTAAATATCATGCCAGATTGGATCGTGATAGTTGTCTAAAATCCTTCTTTAACGATTGAAGTTTTTCCTACTTTTAAAACAAGCAAATGCTTTTCTACAGCATCCATCATTGCAGGCGGACCGCATAAATAAAAATACTTATCATCAGGTGAGATATAATCTTGCAAAAAATCGGGTGTGATATAACCGTGCGCATATCCGTTCAGTATCTCATCCGAGAGTATATTGATAAAATTTTTTCCTAACAGTTTTGTAAACTCTTCTTCATGAATGATATCAGCTTTTGTTTTATTGGCAAATATCAATTTGTTATTGCCAATGCTATTTTTAGATCGCAGATATCTGAAAATAGAAATGAATGGTGTAATGCCTGCGCCACCTGCAATAAATACCCCTTCGCCTTTATATGCAATATCACCAAAAACATCATGCAGTATTAATTCATCACCTGTTATTAATTTCAATAATTCGTTGGTGACTCCTTCGTGAGATGGATATGTTTTGATCGTGAATTCAATATGGTCATCTTCGGGCAGACACGTAAACGTGAAAGGGTTTAATTTATCTTTCCAGCCTTCTTTGTTGATGGTTACATCTGTTGCCTGTCCGGGATTGAATGTATAACCTCCAGGCTTTTCTGTTACGATCTGCAAGGCATCGTGCGTAACATGTTTTATTGACCTTATTTTTACGATATGTTCCATATTAATTTGTTTTGATTTTATCTCCCGGATCAGCAGCCAACACCCCCATAAATATTGAAGATCGATTTATGTTTGCCTTTGCTTACCTCAATGGTTCCTTTATAGTTGGCATATTCATCTCCTTCGATCTTGGAGATCGTGGTTTTTACTCTAACGGTAAATCCTTCTCCGCCAAATGTACCATCATAGGTACTGTCATTATCAATGGTTTCTTTTTGTCCTTTATATATAGGATGTAGAAATATTAATTTACCATCAATTGTAATAGCGGCAAAGCCTGTATAGTCGGCCATGAAAAGGTAATGCGCTTTTTCAAAGCTTATCGGATCAGCTGAGAAGGTAGCTCTGCAGCCTCCGATCGTATCAGCAGGTGTACTTGAAAATGTATCCAATACAATTTCAGGTTGTGCAGGTATGGAATCTTTTTTAAGGGAGTCAATTTTTTGTACAACTATATCTCTTTTAATAATTGATACGGTCTTCGTCTGCTCATTATTTGAACAGGAATAAAAGATAAATAATAACAGGATGAATAGTGGTAGTGGTAGTTTCATATAATTACAGTCTACCCAAATATACGGAACTATCTAATATAGACGCATTTCACGCAATAACGTGCTTGTATGCATCAATTACAAAAGTTCAATAAAGGTATGCAGCCGAAGTGTGCAACACAACGATGCTGCTATGAAAAACTATAGTCGATAAACAAAAAATGTTTTAGTTTTTTACGATCTTATTAAAGCTCGTAGCAATCCCTTTGATCACTGCTGAGCTGAAACCTTTGTGTTCCATTTCGTTTAAGCCTGCAATAGTTAACCCTTTAGGCGTGGTCACTTTATCAATTTCCTGTTCTGGATGTGTACCTTTTTGTAACAATAGGTCTGCGGCACCTTTGGCAGTTTGTGCAGCAATGAGTGCAGCGGTTTTAGCATCAAAGCCTATTTCAATACCACCTTGTATGCTGGCACGGATATAACGCAGGGCGAAAGCCGTACCGCAAGAACCCAGTACAGTTGCTGCATCCATTAGCTTTTCATCTATCACGGCAACTTTACCAATGGTCGCAAACAATTCTGTTACGTATTTGATTTGTGTTGCAGATGCATTGCTGAAACTTAAGCAGGTCATACTTTCCTGTATGGCTGCGGCTGTATTTGGCATTGCCTTACAAATAGCTACTTTCTTTTTTACGATCTCTTCTATATCTTTTGTAGAAATACCCGCGATAACGGATACCAATAAATGTTTTGCCGTTAATACCGTTTTTAATTCACCCAATACCTCTGCGATCTGAAAAGGCTTTACGGCAAATATCACCAACTCACTGTTACGCACAGCTGCAATATTATCTGTAATAACTTTTACACCTTTATCACTCAATGATTTTAGCGTACTGATATTTCTTTTGGTAATAGTAATATCAGCCGGTTTGCAGAACTTACTTTTTAATAAGCCTTCTGCAATGGCAGTACCTAAATTTCCTCCACCGATTATCGCAATTTTTTTGCTCATGGTATTTTTTATTATAGCGCGGTTAACGCTGTTTCTGCTGCTTCGCCTGCCAGCAAGTTTTCAATGGCGCAATCATATTTTTGTTTCCAGTCTTTTATTGCACCCCAACTTGTATTGTCTATTTTAATATCTCCTTTTGTAACAGTACCGATCTTTTTAAATGGAACGTTCGCCGCTTTTAATGTTGATTCTACATTTGCAGTATTGCTTGCATCAACTGATACTACTACCCTGCTTTGTGCTTCGCCAAAAAGATACGCATCTTTTCTGATGCTGCTATCTGTTTCAACACTGTAACCAAGGTTACGGTTAAAGCTGCTCTCTGTTAAAGTTACAAATAAACCACCTTCGCTCACATCATGTGCTGATGCTACGAATTTAGATTTGATCAATTGTAGAATAGCTTGCTGTAAAACAAATTCTTCATTCAGTTCAAAATATGGAGCAGGACTAAATTCTACACCATGCAGCTTATGTAAATATTCAGAAGAGTTGATATCGTTCTTACTTGTTCCCACTAAATAAATAGCATCACCTTCTTTTTTAAAATCCATGGTCATTTTATCTTTCACACTATCCAGTACGCCTACCATCCCGATCGTTGGCGTAGGATATACAGGCCCATCAGGTGATTGATTGTAGAAGCTAACATTACCACCGGTTACAGGCGTATCAAACTTAACACAAGCTTCGCCCATTCCTTTGATCGCGTTGGTGAATTGATAATACACTTCGGGATCATAAGGATTACCAAAGTTCAAACAATTAGTAACGCCTAATGGTTCGCCGCCACTGCAAACAATATTTCTTGCAGCTTCTGCCACAGCGATCATCGCACCTTTATATGGATCAGCAAAAACATAACGGCTGTTACAATCTGTTGTTAGTGCCAATGCCTTGTTGGTTGGCTTTGCTAATACAACAGCGGCATCGCTTGGTTGATTGGTACCGGTTGTACCCGCACCCACCATGCTATCATACTGCACATATATCCAACGTTTAGATGCGATACTTGGTAATTGTATTAGATCTTCTGCCGTTGCTTTTAGATCTGCTGGTACTTTGATCGTATCAGGATTGAATGCTTTTATTTTAGCCATGTATTTGGGTTCGCTAAATGGCCTGTCGTACACAGGGGCACCACCACCTAATACCAATTCGAATGCAGGAACTTCTGCTTCCAATTCTCCGTTCATGAAGAATTGTAATTTACCATCAGTTGTTACTTCACCGATCTGACTGCAAGGAAGATCCCATTTATCAAATACATCCAACACTAATTTTTCTTTTCCTTTTTCAACGCACATCAACATTCTTTCCTGGCTCTCACTCAATAAAATTTCCCAAGCCTTCATATTTTTTTGACGCATTGGTACTTTATCCAGATCGATCCTCATTCCTACTTCACCTTTTGCGCTCATTTCTGCAGTAGAGCAGATGATGCCCGCTGCGCCCATATCCTGCATACCAACAACAGCGCCTGTTTTAATAACTTCCAGACAAGCTTCTAATAATTTCTTTTCCTGGAACGGATCTCCTACCTGTACAGCCGGTAGATCTTCTGCACTATCAGCAGTAATATCTGCAGACGCAAACGATGCACCGCCAATACCATCTTTACCTGTTGCACTTCCTACAAAAAATATCGGGTTCCCTTTTCCTGTCGCGATCGCAGAAACTGTTGTACCATTTTTCAATGTGCCAACGCTCATCGCGTTCACTAATGGATTGGTATGATAACAATCTTCAAAATATATTTCGCCACCAACGGTTGGTACGCCAAAACAATTTCCATAATGCCCGATGCCATGTACAACACCTGCTAACAAATGTTGTGTCTTGGCTTCTTTCAAATTACCAAAACGCAAAGAGTTCAAAGATGCGATCGGCCTTGCGCCCATTGTAAAGATATCACGATGAATACCGCCTACTCCTGTCGCTGCTCCCTGAAAAGGCTCGATAGCACTCGGGTGATTATGGCTCTCGATCTTAAACACAACACCGTATCCGTCTCCAATATCCATTAGTCCGGCATTTTCTTCACCGGCTTTTACTAACATTTTCTTTCCGTCGCGTGGCAATGTTTTTAGCCATTTGATAGAATTTTTATAACTACAATGCTCGCTCCACATAGCGCTAAAGCAGCATAGCTCATTAAAATTAGGGGTGCGACCAAGCTTTTGCTTGATCAATTCAAATTCCTCAGCTGTTAATCTTAACTGTTCGGCGGTTGTAACTGTAATATCCATAATTGTAAAAATAGAGTGCAAAAATACAAACTGCTTTCCTTTTTTAATGAAGCATTGGCAGTTATTATTTTAACTATCTTCCCACACTAAATTTTGGGCGTTGAATTGCTTCCTTTTTATCATCTATTTATTGATCTTTTGCAGGCTGCTTGTGAAGAGCCGCTTTATGGTAAATAGTGGTATTCAGCCGCGTATTTTGATCGGCATTTTTTTGCTAAAAGTATCACTGGGCATAGCTAACGGATTTATAATGCTTCATTATTTTAATGGTGGAGATGCCTGGGATTATCATGCGGAAGCAATAAAAGAATACCAGTTGCTTTTTACCGATCCTAAAGAATACGTGCTCAATATTTTCAACTCGGCTTATCCAACCGGATATTCGGGCCTTTTTAGTTCTGTCAACTCTTATTGGAACGATCTAAAGGTCAATCTTATCATTAAGCTATTATCTGTTTTTGATATTTTTAGCGGCGGTTATTATTACACCAATGTGATCTTCTTCAATTTTATTGTATTGTTCGGGAACGTGGCACTCTATAAAGTTTATCACAGTATATATAGCGGCAAAGAAAATATTTTATTGCTCAGCTGCTTTTTGTTGCCGTCTTTTTTATTATTTACAAGTGCTATACATAAAGAGGGGTTGATAGTAAGTGCGCTGGGTGTGGTAGTATATATAATATATAATAGCATTGCTAAAAAGCGCATATCCATTACCGGTATAGCAACGGTATTGCTTTGCTCTTTATATATATTTCTGCAGCGTAATTTTGTTTTGATCGCTTTATTACCGGCGCTTATAGCCTGGATAATAGCTGCCAGCAAGGGATATCGGCCCTTAAAAACTTTTGTGATAGTATACGGTATCGGTGCGGTCATTTTTTTTACCGCTGTAATAATATCTCCTAGTGTAGACCTGCCTGTTTATGTTGCTCAAAAGCAAGCGGCTTTTTTATCGATCCGAATGGCACATACAACCATCCCGATCGATACATTACAGCCAACTTTTAGGAGTTTTGTTCACAATGCACCACAGGCATTTGATCATGGTATGCTTCGGCCCTATTTTTTTGAAGGCAGATCGGTCCCTTTGCTCTATCCTTTTGCAATAGAATTGCTGTTATACCAGTTGCTGTTTGCGTTGTTTATTTTTTATCCCAAGCGAAATAATACCCTTACGCTAAATGACAGGTCTTTTATTTTATCAGGACTATTTTTTGCGCTTTCGCTTATCATGATAATCGGCTATACAATTCCCATAACTGGTGCTATTATAAGGTACCGATCCATCTATTTACCCTTCATTCTATCCCCCATATTGTGTTCGATACACTGGAAAAGGCTAAAATTTCAAAAACATTAAAAAATAGTATAATATTTACATTTTACCGTTTTTTTGTTAAAAAATTTCCGTTTTTTGAAAATATAATTGATTTATCAAATTATTTCCGTTTTTTTGTACCCATCTAAATTATAATCTTTATGCAATCACTTCGTTTTAAAGCAATCGACAATTTAAGCACAAACCCTGGAGACATTACAGGAAAGCCTTCACCAAAGATTACAGCAATATTTGGTGAAAACGTTTTTACACTAAAAGTTGCGCGTCAATTTTTAAGTGATGAAGGATATAAAAGCCTTGTAGCATCAATTAAAGGTGGCAAGAAAATAGACCGTTTTATGGGCAATCAAATTGCCAATGGTTTAAAAGCTTGGGCAGAAACTAAAGGTGTTACTCACTACACGCATTGGTTTCAACCATTAACTGAACTTTCTGCAGAAAAACATGATTCATTCTTTACTTTAAAGGGAGATGGAACACCTATCGAAGAATTTGAAGGGAATGCCTTGATCCAACAGGAACCAGATGCCTCTTCTTTTCCAAACGGAGGTTTGAGAGCAACTTTTGAAGCACGTGGATATACCGCATGGGATCCTTCATCTCCTGCATTCATCATGGAAATTGGTACAGGTAAAACTTTATGTATTCCTACAATATTTGTTTCTTATACCGGTGAATCTTTAGATGCAAAAACACCATTAATTAAAGCATTAGTAGCGCTTGATAAAGCAGCTGTTGATGTTTGTCAATATTTTGATAAGAACGTAACTAAAGTAAATTCTTCTTTAGGTTGGGAGCAAGAATATTTTGTAATTGATGCAGGCCTTGTAAATGCTCGTCCTGATCTAATCATGACTGGTCGTACTGTATTCGGTCACGCTCCTGCAAAAGGTCAGCAATTGGAAGATCATTACTTCGGTGCAATACCAGAAAGAGTATATGCTTTCATGAGAGATTACGAAGAAGAAGCATACAAACTAGGTATACCGCTACGTACTCGTCATAATGAAGTAGCACCTTCTCAGTTTGAGTGTGCCCCTATTTATGAAGAAGCAAACCTAGCAGTAGATCATAACACTTTATTAATGGATGTTATGACGCGTGTTGCTAAACGTCATGGCCTGATCGTTTTATTACACGAAAAACCATTTGCCGGAATCAACGGTAGCGGTAAACATAATAACTGGAGTATCTCAACTGATACCGGTGTTAACTTATTGGCTCCTGGTAAAACGCCAAAGACCAATTTGATGTTCTTAACATTCTTTGTTAATGCTATCAAAGCGGTACATGATTATGCTGATCTATTAAGGGCATCTATCGCAAGTGCGGGTAACGATCACCGTTTAGGTGCTAACGAAGCTCCTCCTGCTATCATTTCTATCTTCATCGGTAAATACCTTACTGAAGTTTTAAATCAAGTTGAAACTCGTGTTGGTGGTAAGTTTGACGAACAAGATGAAGCAATGCTTAAATTAGATATCCATAAAACAATTCCTGAATTGATGTTGGATAATACAGATAGAAACAGAACTTCTCCATTCGCATTTACAGGAAACAAATTTGAGTTCCGTGCGGTAGGTTCTGCAGCTAACTGTGCTAATGCCATGACTGTATTAAATACGATCGTTGCAGAAACATTGAAACAATTCAAAAAAGAAGTAGATGTATTGATTGAAAAAGGTGATAAGAAAGAGATCGCGATCATGCACATCATTCAGAAATATGTTGTTGAAAGCAAAAAGACATTATTTGAAGGAGATGGCTATAGCGAAGAATGGGCTAAAGAAGCAGAAAGAAGAGGTTTACCAAATGTAAAAACTACTCCACAAGCTTTAGATGCGTACATCACTAAAAAATCTCATCAGCTTTTTGAAAGCAATGAAATATACAGTCATTCTGAATTAGAAGCTCGTCATGAAATTATGCTAGAAGCGTACATTAAGAAAGTACAGATCGAAGCAAGAGTTATTGGCGAATTAGCGACTACTGTTATTTTACCTTCTGCTGTTAAATATCAAAATGTATTATTGGAAAATATCAAAGGCTTAAAAGATGCAGGTTTGCCGGCAGATTCTTACGCTAACCAAATGAACATCTTGAAAAAAGTAAGCGAACATATCGCTAAAATGAGCAGCGGTGTTGAACACATGATCGAAGAAAGAAAAAAGATCAATACCATCACTAATAACCGCGAAAAAGCAATTGCTTATTGCGAAAATATCAAAGGCAAATACTTCGATTCTATCAGGTACAGCGTTGATAAATTAGAAATTTTGGTTGATGATTCTTTCTGGACATTACCTAAATACAGAGAAATGCTTTTCTTAAGATAATAGCATTCTAAATAATAAATAAGCGGTCGCAATAAAATGCGACCGCTTTTATTTTGTCCCATATTAAACTTCTGCTTACATTTAATGTCTATACAACCAAAATTGCTATGAAAAGATTATCGATCGCTTTGCTTTTAAGTATAATTACTACTATTTCGTTTGCCCAGGTACAGCGTGATGCGCCAATTCCCGGTACTGCGGAAAGTGATTCTGCAACACAAACAGCAAAGCCTTCTTTAAAACAACAATTACAGGCATTGAACCTTACAAGAGATCAAAAGATACAGATCAAGCAACTGCGCCAAGACAGCAAAGCCTATAAAGAAAGTATAATGGCAAACGATAGCCTTCCCCAAGATCAAAAACAAGCGCAATTAAAGGACCTGCACAAACGAACATTTGCAAGTCTGAACACCATCTTAACAGATGAACAAAAAGAAAAATGGAAAGCTATGAAAGCTGATATGAAGAAGAATAAAAATGACCAGCAAGAGAACCAGGCAATGGAAGACGAAATTAATTCGCTGCCTGCAAATTAGTTAAATAAAAAAGGCAGCTCAATGGCTGCCTTTCAAATAAATTCTGATCGTTTTATATAGGTACGAGATCATCGTTCAAATTGTATGATGTTTGTTGTAAATATTTTAACGGCGATCGCCAGTAATACCACTCCAAAAAATTTACGTATCACTAATAATCCACTTGGCCCTAATACTTTCTCTATCCATGTTAAGGATCTTAATACTAGATAAATAATAACACAGTTGATCAGTATGCCGATCAATATATTCGCTACTGCATAGTTAGCACGTAAGCTCATGATCGTAGTTAATGTTCCTGAACCGGCGATAATGGGAAATGCTATTGGTATAACACTACTCGTCTTATCATTTTTATCCTGCTTAAAAAACTCAACACCCAGGATCATTTCAAGGCCAATGATAAAGATCACGATGCTACCTGCGACTGCAAAGGACCTGATATCTAAACTTAATACATTCAAAAACTCTTTTCCGAAAAATAGGAACAAGATCATCAAACCTCCGGATACCAATGTCGTTTGCGTTGATTTAATTGGTCCGCCAATTTTACTTTTTATTGAAACCAATACAGGAATAGACCCTAACATATCAATTACCGCAAACAAAGTGAATGCGATGGTAATTATTTCTTTGAGTGATATGTCATCCAGACTAAACATATTTAAACCAAACTTTTACTAAATATAATAAAAGTTTGGTTACCGGTCTATATTCAGCTTACCTAAAGCCAAAAAATTTCTTTAATCGCTCTTTAAATTTATTGCGGTTATACTCTGCGCGAACAGCGGCAATACAAGCTGCACAAAGACAATCGGGGTACAAAAAAGCCATGTACAATTGCTCCTCCACCCTTAAGTCAATGTTTGAACATTGGCATTGCGTAATATTGCCCACTTTGCACTCAAATGCAACAGCACAACGCGGGCAATATTTTTGCTCATGTTTGTTCATACTTATTATTGTAATAATACAACTTTGATAGGATTAGCTGTTGGCGTAACAGAGAAAGCGAATTTTTTCTTTCCTGTATTGTCAAAACAAGTGACCGTTCCGGCAGCACTAAAATCTTTTGCATCTCCAATGTACACATCTCCTGTAGTTGCATCAATATCTAAACCATAAGGAGCTGTGATAACAGTTCCATCTGTAACAAAAGATGTCGACGATACACTAAGGTCTGACGAATTGATCACCTGAACGGCGGTGCTCGGCGCAACAGCACCTCCACCTGTTATATACAATTTATTATTATAGTAACGTACAACTCCTGCTGCGATAGCAACCGATTTTGTAACTGCATTTGTGCCGGTGTTTACTTTTACTAATGAAGGCGAAATTGCATTGTAATCTCCCGTACAAGCAACATAAATATTACCTGCGCCATCTGCAGCAATATAACCTGGGTTTACGCCAACAACTATTTTGCTTGTTTGCATTTCTGTTGTAAGGTCTATTACAGAAACAGTAGAATCATACAAATAAGGAGAAGATAATGCCGCAAAGCCGCCTGTATTACTAACATACAGGTTAGTTCCAGCTACAATCATTTGTGCCGGATTTGATCCTACTGTAATGGTATTGGTTATTGCAAGCGTTGTTGTATCAATAACAGAAACAGAATTATCGGTAGAGGAAACAAATACTTTACCGCCGTAAGACACTATATTTTCAGGCCCTCTGTTAACACCTCCGCTTTGAAAACTAATTGAATCTATAAATTTTGTTGATAGTGCGTTTGCTACTGCTACATAGCCCGAACTATTCATTACTATATATATCTTACCACCGTAAATAATAAAATCACTACCTGTATCGCCCAATTTAAAACCATTTGCTTTTGCAAAAGTATCAGTCGTTGCTACATTTCTACCAAAATCATATGCAGTTAATGTTGTGGTGTTAGTCCCAAAAAGGCCTTGAGCCAATACATACAAATCGGTCGTGTCTTTTAAAGGCTGGATGGTCTGAACGGGCGCAGGCGCACTATTTTTTTTACATGATACGGCAATAACGATTAAAGAAATTGCCATAAGAAATTTGATCTTTTTCATTTGTTTGATTTATAAATTATTGAATGTTATACTTATTTTATACGATCTCCCTGGCATGGGATAGTAGTTAACCACATAATAACGGGCATCGAAAACATTATCAACCGCTGCTTTGATAGTCGCTTTTACCTGATGTGTTTTAATTTCTGTAGCAACAAAAAATCCATGCGTCGCCCATGCTGGCAATCTGTTATCGCTACTGTTTTCTCCCAACGCATACCTGTAATCAGAAAACAAAAGATCATACCCTGCACTATAATTTTTATAGTTAACTGCAACCAATCCTGATCCTGAATTATTAGGTGTATATGGGATCTGATTTTTATATTCTCCACTAGTAGGATCGGTATTCAAAGCTTGTTGCAATGTGTAAGCAATTCTTGCAGACCAATTAATTTTCGAGTTCAATTGTCCATTGATCTCTGCAGTAACATCAATTCCTTTTATATCAACCTTGCCAATGTTTGTTACTGTCCAGATAAAAAGATTGCCCGTAGGTACTGCTATTATTTTATCTCTAACATTATTATAATATCCATCTACACTAATATTCAATTGTTTTATCGCTGTCGTAAAAGTTTTTGAATACGTGATGCCCAGGTCATATTGATCTGCATACTCCGGCAGTAACTTTGGATTTATATTACTGATCAAGGTATAATACACATCGTTGAATGTGGGCATACGAAATATCCTTTTGTAGAAGGCTCGAAGTAAAAACGGACCGGAAGATTGTAGTCTATAGCTTGCTGCAATAGTAGGTGTAAATTTATTTTTACTTTCTAATGGCAGACCTATTTTAGTTTTATCGCTGTTATTTGAATTTAATAAAGAAGCATCTATTTGTACCCTTGACTTTGTAAACCGGAGTGCAACACTGTTCCATAGATCAGTACGTGTTGGTGTAGGGAAATTTCTCAGGTTAGATGTAAGTCCTGCCACCGCTATATCCGAAGCTATTGATGCCAGAAAATATTTTGCAAAATGTTTACTAAGAGCTGCACTTAAATATCCTTCCTGCTGTGTGAATTTATCATTTAAGCTGCCTCCCGGAAAATTGGGATCTACATATTTTGTAAACAGGTAACTGTATTTTGCTGATACCAATAAAGAAGTAGTCGCATTTATTTTTGTTTGATACCTGCTTTGCGCAAAAAGATCATTGTCCCATAATCGCTGAACGGAAATGGGATTAAATAAGATGATCCCACCTGGCAAGCCTCGTTGCGATGAATACCCCCAAACCTTTGTTTGTAAAGTAGCGCTATCCGCAAATTGTTTTACGGCATTTATTTCTCCCTGAAATGAAGTGATATCGGAATTTTTTCTATTGAATTTTTGTGAGAACATCCCGTTAGGAACATTGTATGGATAATTCCCTTTGTCCCAGGTAGCTTCAGCATTTGCGCTAATGACAAAGCTTTTGGTAACTGGTACATAAACACCTGCAGACGGCTGCCATAAACCAAAAGATCCCTGATTAAGGCCTACTTGCCATTTTTTTTGTTTGAAGCTGACAGGATTAAAAGTGTTTGAAGTAATTGATAAAACAGATGCTGACGAGTAGGCTCGTGCCGGTAAAAGTATTTGTGGTGGATTGGCAAGGTCTAATTCTAAGCCCTGCACAAATGTTGAGGAAAATTTACTTAAATCTATTTGCCCGCTTTGCGCATCTGCTACGGGTATACCATCATACAATACGCCTGTGTTCGATGCCCCTAAACTTCTTACCGAAATAGTTTTCAATCCGCCCACACCACCAAAGTCTTTTATTAAAACACCTGAAAAATATTTTGCAGCATCTCCTACCGAATAACTATTTAATTGTTGTAATGTTTGCTGGTTTAATAGTTGAATGGGAATAGATTTAAAAAAAATATTTTGTTTTTTAGCTGTAAGTGTAATTTTTTCTAATACTGCATTGCTGTCCGAAACAGCTTGTGCAACACCAACAGACGAGATACAACTCAATGACAATACAATAACCGGACGACTACCAATAGTCCGCTTCATTATTTTGTATGCCTGTTGCCTGATAAACATATTGTTTTATACGCTGTTGTGTAATAAAAAAATAAATTCATCGAAAGCTGTTTCAGCAAATGCCAAAAAGGGATATAAGTTATAATACCCCGCTTGCCTTTCACCCGAAAGCTTAGCGATGAATAATTGTCCCTGGCAGGTCTTCTGACTCAAGAGTGGTTTTAACTGCCTTCCCATTTTAAAAACAGTGGCGCGAGAATTAAAACTTCTTAAACCTTTACGGTTTTAGTTACTCTTTTACAGCTACGGGGATAGTGCCGGAATTACACCGGACTTCCCTTTTAATTCCGAACATTCGGAAACCAAGATCAGCGCAAATGTAGGTTTAAAATCCTGAAAATAAAAAGAGCCGGATAAACGGCTCTTTTTAAACGATTTAGTTCACTATTAAAAGAATACGGCCAGCTTTAACTTAGCAAAGAATGGTGTACCGGGAACAAAGCTCATCTGATCAACAGCAGCCGTTTCATTTTTTAAACGGGTTGTTGATTCAACTTCATATTCATTCCATTTTGTGTTGAAAAGGTTTTCTACTGCTACTCCCACTTCATATTTTTTTTGAGTATAATTTAAAGTTAGGTCTGAAACAAAATATCCATCAGCTGTTAAAGAATAATCAGCATTACCCGAACGATCATGCATATAACGATAGCTGACCGCTCCGTTGATACCATCCCTAAATTTGAAATCTATTCCACCTGTACTTGTAAAAGTTGGTGCCAATGCTAAATAATTTTGTCTTTTAGGAAGATCGGAATACCGAGGGTTCGCAAGATTTACATTTGCATCCGCAAATAACCAATCATTGAATTGATAACGGGCTGAAACATCGATGCCGATCCTTCTTGTTTTACCCGAAGGTTCAACAGTTCCATCATCTCCAGAATAAACAAATTCTTCTTCTAAATACAAATACCAGAACGCCGTATTAATAAGCAATCTTGGCAATGGTTTCAGGATAAAGCCAAGGTCTGCTCCATAAGCTGAAGGGAGTGTTTTATAATCATTGTTGGCAACTACTACCCTTGCATCATTTGAGTGAAATCCTTTTCCGGTTTTTAAATAAAGCTGTAGCATTGAATTTACAGTATATTGAATATTTATTTTCGGGCTCGCTATTACACTACTTTGTGAAGGAGATCTTGCATTGAGTTTATCATCATACTTAAAATAAAAATAATCTACTCTCGATCCTGCATTCAATAACCATTTTCCTTTTTCAATAGTTTCATCCAGGTAAGCATTGAAATTATTTTCATTGATATTCCCCAGTTGATCATATCGTAAAATAGTATTTTGATTGATCGTATTTGCCAGTTCACTATTATTTGTTTGGTCGATCCTTGCTCCTATTGCTGCTATGGAAGTATAAGTTACTTCATTGATGCACCTGCGGTTTGTCAGCTTACCATTATAGCCAAATAGATTCCTACTTTCCCGTTGAACAATCGCATCACCGTTAATACTGTCTTCTGCAAAAAAAGTTGAATTAGAATTTAAATGAAAATCATAATTCGAATAATACAATTCATTTTCTGCCATAAAATTATTTCTAAGACTGGATGTCAATTTGATGATTGCGTTCGTTCTATCTGAATATCCACCCTGTAAACTATCAATTGCGCCAAAGCGGCCAATGACCGGTGGCGCATTTAAGGTTAATTTATTACCCTCTTCGTCAAAACCCGTAGTACCGGATGCTGCAGCTCTTTCAGGTATCTCGCCGGAGGCGCGCCAATTAGTACTGAATGTAGAAAGAGTGATACTTAGTTTATTATTATCGTTCAAACGTGTATTATACTTTCCAAATAAATTCAATCGCTTAAAATGTTCGGCAAGATCAAATGGCCCATCAAAATAATTTGCATCACCGGCAATATAAGCGCTTTGCCCATTTATCTTCGCTTTATTGCTTAGCAAATTTATTGCGGCTACGATCCTTCCATCATTAAATTGTCCGCCTTCGATCTTTACTAAACTTTTATCCAGCACATCTGCAGTAGTATAACTCACGTAGCCTGCAGTTGTAAAATCTCCATAACCTGTATAATACGGCCCCTTACCAAAATCATATTGCGTAACGGTTTCAGGAATAATAAAATGCATATCCGCATATCCCTGGCCATGTGCATGCGACACCATATTTACAGGCATTCCGTCAACAGAAATATTTACATCTGTTCCATGATCCGCGTCAAAGCCTCTTAAAAATATTTGTTCCGCTTTACCGCCACCCATATGCTGTGCTATAAATAAACCGGGCACTAATCGTAATAAGTCTTGCGCAGAATTAACCGGGCGTAAATTCAGATCAAGATTGCCGGTTGTATGAAAAGATATATTATTTGAGTGCGAAGTGATCAACACTTCACTCAGATCAACAGGGCCATGTTTTAATTCAATGGTCAAATGTTTTGTACTATCTGTTATTTGTATTTTTTGAAAAACATATCCTATTGAAGAAACAGTAATAACATTGCTAGTAGCCGGGATGGTCAATTCGAAATTTCCTAGCTTATCTGTTACTACACACTTTCCCTCCGCAATACTTACAACTACATATTCTATTGGTTCTTTTGTATTGTTGTCAATTATTTTGCCTGTCAATTTATTTTGTGCAAAGCAACACACAGTAATAAATAACAAGCTGAATGAAATGATTAATTTCAGCATGCAATTAATTTTTATAAATGAATAGACGTATCTCTTGAAAAAATCAAGACATACAATTAGACGCAAATACTATTGCATCAGTAATTCAATAAAAAATTATGCGCTTGGCGGATGGAAAACAGAACGGGGCATTCGCATTTCCTTATCCCCAGAGTAACGAGGATATTGTATATGTAATTCGTAAGTAGGAATTGTGGGAATCGTAGCAAAAAAAGATTTGGAAGACAGCACGACTTCATTTTTGTTTTCGCCTCTTTTATCCGCTGCCTGTTTATCTTTTTCTTCCTGGAGTAATTTTTTTCTGAGCTGACATTTACCACAGCAATGTAGCATTGGCTTGTCTTTATTTTCGCAGGTCTTTGAATAAACAGAGGTATTCACATAATAACCCAATGTAATAAAAGCACTATCAAAAGTTTGTGCTAATAATGCAATGAATAATATGGATGCGATAAAAACCCTCATGTAGATCAGCGGTATTTTGGCAAATGTAGGCTCAGGAAACCTATTTGCAATAGGTATTCAAATATAATTTAAAAATACATATCAAGTTATATATCTACCGATAATTGGTTTTAGTCATAATCAAGAGTGAAATAAGATCAAATAGAAAATGGCAAATGATCACAATCTTTATGTTTCGGTATCGCTGATAATGAATCGCGAATACCAAGCCTATCATAAGTGGCGTAAAGAAATTCGTTAAAGTGCCATATGATAAATGTGCGCAAGCGAATAAAAGTGAAGAACCGATAACGGTAATATATTTATTATTAAAAAGTATTTGTAGTCTTGACATAATATATCCTCTAAAAACAAATTCTTCTACTACTCCTGCTGTGAGCGATGTAAATACCACTAATACTATATTGTTTTTTAAAATAATATCATACTCATGCATCTTTTTGCCAGAGGTAAAAAGATGTGAAAAATATAAAATAGTATTTGCTATGCCATTTAAGGTATATCCTATTAAAAGCGTAATGACTACAGATAAAAAATAAAACATAAAAGAATACTTTTTATCCTTCCAATATAATAATGGCAAACGTTCTACCGTAATCACATAAAAATACATGAGTAATAAAAGTCCCCAATAAACCAATCTTGTTTCAAAAAACATAGTGGCATTAAGTGAGGACTGTGCATAAAAAGCTTCTAACAATTTACTGCTAAAAAAAGAAGCTAGTATTGCATAAAGAAAAGAAAATATAATGCCGGCTAAAATTATTCTCTTTTGATTGATTGAGATGAGGTTTTCCATAGATTAAAATTAATTTTATTACTGATTATTTTATAAAATTAATCGATTGAAAATTACAAGGTACTACTATTATAATTCCATAATTTAGCATAATATCCTTTCTGGTTAAGTAGATCGTTATGAGTACCTTCTTCTATTAATTTTCCGTTATGTAGTGCAAGAATGGTATCGCAATTTTTAATAGTAGATAACCGATGAGCTATTATAATAACTGTTTTGCCTTGTTGTTTAAATAAGTTTAACGTTTCTTGTACTTTTTGTTCACTAGCTGGATCAAGGCTTGAGGTAGCTTCATCTAAAATCAAAATTTCGGGTTTCCGGTATAAAGCTCTGGCGATAGCGATCCTCTGCCGCTGGCCACCTGATAAATTTATTCCCTGTTCATTTAAATAGGTATTATATGTGTTAGGTAATTTTTCAACAAATTCATCAATACCTAATAATTTAGATAACCCTAGTATTCTTTGAACATCGGGTTCAAATTCTCCTACAGCAATATTTTCAATAATACTTCCGGCAAACAAATCAATATTTTGAGGAACTACAGCTACACAATGACGTAGGCTTCTGTTACTGATATTTTGAATATCTAATCCTCCAATCAAAATATTGCCTTCTTTTAGTGGATATAAATTTTGCAATAAGGATAACAGCGTTGATTTACCGCTACCACTTTCTCCTACAATAGCAGTGCTAGTTCCTTTTTTGATCATTAAATTTAGTTCATTAAAAACAGTTGTACGTGTGCCATACCTGAATTCAACATTATTAAATTGAATATCTCCTATCAAAGCAGCCGTTAATTCTACTTTATGAATATTATCGCTCTCAATTTCCAGGTCAATAATTTCGAATAACCTGTCAGATGCGATCAATGCATCCTGAATATTTTTATTAGCGCTGATCAATGAAGATGCTGGAGTGGTAAAGTAACCAATCAATGCATAAAACGACAATAGTTCCCCGGGAGTTAATTGATGTTTAATAACAAAATAGCTACCCGCCCATAATAGGATAATAGTAAACAATCTTGTTATAAATTCAGAACCGCTACCGATGTAAATTGAATATGCACTGCTTTTATAAATAGATCTTAATAATCTGATAAATTTATTTTCAGTATTGTTATTAGCATACTCTTCTAATCCAAAACGCTTTATAGTGCCTACTGCATTTAGACTTTCTACCAGTTGTGTTTCTAGTTCAGCTGCATTTTCCATTAGCTTTCGTTGCCATACTTTATTTATTTTATTACTTATCACATAAATGAGTAAATAAAAAGGTATGATACAAAGCATGATCACCGCCAGCTTCCAATAATATAAAAACATTACACCGATCGAAAAAACGATAATGAGAATATTTACTATGATGTTTAACGCAATATCATTTATAAATGTTCTGATCTTTACTGCATCATTTACGCGACTGATAATTTCTCCTACACGCATGGTATCAAAAAATCTTTGAGGCAAATTAAGCAGGTGCTTATAATAGCCTAATATTAACCTTGCGTCAATTTGTTGTCCGGTTTTTAAGGCAAAAATATTTTTAATTGCTCCAAGTATAAGTTGAAATACGAGCAATATTATCATGATAACACTTAGCAGATTCAACAACCTTATATTACCTTCTACCAAAACAAAATCCACTATTTTTTGTACGTAAATTGCTGTAGACAATCCAAGAATAGTATATACTAGCGCACCAACGAGTGCCTGGCCCATAATATTACTATGTGGTTTTATTAGTAGCCAAAATCTTTTTGTATTGCTGGTAGTTTCATTCCCTTTTACAAAACCCTCGTCAGGAATTAATAAAACCAATACCCCGCTCCACATCGTTTTGAATTCTTCGTTAGTTTTTTTCTGAAATTTTCCATCAGCTGGATCCATTATTGTAATGCTATCTTTCTCTACTTTGTAAATCACTACATAATGATGCAACTTACCATCAATCACCAAATGAGCAATAGTTGGCATAGGAATTTTTGATAAACTATCAAAACCTCCTTTTACACCTTTTGCCTGAAAACCCAATAATTCTGCCGCTTCAATTAAACCTAACACATTGGTGCCTCTTTTATCCGTACCTGCATATTGCCGTATCCTGCTTACAGGTAATCTTAAATTATAAAATGCTGCAACAGAAGCAAGGCAGGCAGCTCCGCAGTCTGTAATATCACGTTGTTTTATTTTAACTCTTTTTAAATTCATTTGTTAGTTTTTTTCGGGAGCTCCGGGATTTAACCAGTCGTTTATCGTATCAAATAATAATTGCCAAAGACTTCTTTTGGTGGTTATAAATCTCGCTTGTAAAGTCATGCCTTTTTTAAGATTGCCAGCAAATCCATTTTTTAAATTAAGCTGTGTATTGTCCAACAGGCACCTTACTTTAAAAACAGGTTTATCATCTATAACTATATAATCATTATCGATCGAATATATTTTACCGGTAAGGATACCAAAATAATTATAATCAAATGCATCTACCTGAAAGATGGTTGGTTGGCCTATTTTTAACAAGCCAACGTCTCTTGTATTTACATAACATTCAGCCACCAATTGAGCTTGGGGTGATATTTCTGCCAATGTTTCTCCTGCTTCCACAAGGCTACCCGGATAATATTTATTAAAGCTTTGTATTACGCCACTTATGGGTGCTCGAATAGAATAAAAACTATTGTCTTCTACTAATTGATGATTGGCGTTTTGGAATTGACTTTTTTCTAATTGATATTTTGCCAGGTCGCCCTGCCATATAGCAATTTTCTGCTCTTCAGTTGCTCTAATATTTTCTATTAATTTTTCATGTTCAATCTGCTTATCAAACATTTCTTTGGGTGATATGACTTTATCGATTGACAAAAGTGAATCCATATACATTTCCTTATCCACTTTTTTCAATTCAGAAGTTAACTCAGAAAGCTCAAATACAAATTGACTGCATTGTTGTTTGTAAACGGGACTTTCCAAATTATTTACCGTATTATTTGTAAATGATGTACTATGAGTAAGTGTAATAAGATCTGTAATAAACTGATCGCGCTGTTTTATTTCAAAATCATTTTGTGTCTTTTTTATAGCAATATTTTCTCTGCGAAGTTGAATAAGGATACTTCCTTCTTTTACGGTATCGCCTTCTTTACAATAAATACTATCGATAATAGTAGAGATGGAAGATTTTACTTCTGTTTTTTCGTCTATGGGCCGAATAATTCCGTCTGTTTTTACTGAAATATCTATTTTAATAAAGGGAAGGGAAATAATTGTTGCGAGTAACATTATTAAAATTATCCAATAGATGGAGAATGTTTTTCGCTTTATTTCATTTGAATAAAGAATGGAATTGTCTGATGAAAAAGGAATCACTGTAATTTTATTTTGATATGTTATTTATAAAAGCTGCCCATAAAAACTATTATTATCTACATTTTTAAAGGAATCTATTCTTTAGTAATCCATTTAAATTTTTTAATTCCCAACGTTGCAAAGCTTACAGCATAGACAAGTGTAAGTAAAAATGCTTCTGCCGCTGTTTTATCCCAAATGCCAGGTTTCATACTGGCAGTTAAAATAAGTTGCACAGTACCGTAGGGAGACCATCCGCAAATTTCTTTAAGCTGTTGGCCTATCATACCTGTTTGCCCAAACATGCCTACCATAAAAAAAACAAAATATAATAATCGTCCGGTACTATTTACTGTTTCAGGGTTCGATATTAACCCTACTATTACCTGCCCCATGCCTAAATAAACAATGCCTCCTAGCGTTACTGTCAAGTATGCAAGCAAATAACCAATTGGAGAAATTTTTATATCAGCAAAAAAGTAACCTACAATAAAAACAATTGTACATGCTAAAAAGATCAAAAATAATTGTACAACTAGGCGGCTACACATGATTGTCCATTTAGGAATTGGCGTTATCCGTAATCGTTGAAATACACCTTTGTCCCTATCGCGCGCTATTGAATTGGGATAACCGATCAGGCCAATTGCATTAAGACCAATTGTAATGCACGATGCTAATACAAAAGCTCCACCCATCGCACCGACCAAATCTTTCCATGCAACCAATATAATAACTGGTATTAATAAACTAAGCATTACCGCGCGGCGATTTCGCCATTGAGTGATTAGATCAGCTTTAAATAATACTGGTAAAACAGCAGATATTTTAGGTATTGTTTTCATTTTTATAAATAAGCTATTTAATAATTAACCTCTAATTCCATTGCCGGTAAGTCCGATGAATACATCCTCTAATGTTATCTTTCCTTTTCTTGAAGCTTTTATTACTTCGGGATTATTTCTATTAAGCTCTATTAAGTTATCAGGACTATCAGTTACTATTATTTTCCCGTGATCAATGATCGAAATACGATCGCACACAGATTCAGCTTCTTCCATAGAATGCGTAGTAAGTAAAACAGCAAACCCCTTGTCCCTGATTCCATCTAAATATTCCCATAAAACTCTTCGTGATTGAGGATCTAGGCCCGTAGTTGGCTCATCTAGCAATACTAGTTTAGGATCGTGTAAAGTAGCTATCGCTAAAGAGATACGCTGTTGTTGGCCGCCTGATAACTGGTCAAATCTTTTATTAAAATGTGCAAGCAATCCTATATTTTGTAAAACATTTATCAGTTTTTCCTTGGTCATCTCAACGCCATAAATACCCGCATATAATCTAATGATCTCTTCTATTGTAAGTTCAGGTTGAAAACTATTGTGCTGTAATTGCACTCCCATATTTGCCTGAGCAAGAAGTAAATTCTCCTTTAGATTGATGCCATTTATTTTAATTGTACCTGTTTGTGGTTTAAGCAATCCTTCAATAGCATTTAAAGTAGTGGTTTTGCCAGCGCCATTAGGGCCAAGTAAACCATAAATTTCTCCTGCATTTACATTAAAAGAAACGTCTCGTACAGCATGAAACTTTCCATAGTGTATGTTTAACCCTTGAACTTGTAAAACCGGATCGTCATATATTTTATTTTTATCCATACTAAATTAATATCATTATAAGCTAGTGGTTAAAAAAACAGCAATACCTATAAATGTATAGGTATTGCTGTGAAATAAAATGGTATACTACTTATCAGGGATACCACTCTTGTGCAATATTATAGTAAGAAGGCACAACATACACCAATTAAGAAGGCATAATCTTCATTAGTAAGTCTTCCTCCATTTGTTTCTTCTAATGATTCTGTTGAAAGAGCTGTTACATTGTACTGCTCGAATAGATTGTTTGTCATAATAGAGTTGTTTAAATTATTAAAGTTTATTAAAGAAATGCGGCAATTGCAATACCAACTGCTAAACCTTCCAGAAAGCGTACAATCAAACTTCCGCCTTCTATTTCTTGCATATCGAATTCATTCATTGGAGCAAGACCCATTTTTTCTAAATTAATTGTTTGTTTCATAATGTATTTTTTTATAGATTTTTAAAATAGCTATTCTTATTTTTAACAGGTTCACAGCTTTAATTCCTGTATTCAACGGCCATTGAAATATTTTGATTGTAATATGTTTTAGTTTTTATTAAGCTAATGGGTTTCATAGCTTAATTAGATGTAATCGCTCTTTAACAGGTTCGCATTTTAACATTATACCAATAAGGCGTATTAAAACGTTTTATTAAAACGCTATGGGAGACGCTGACTCTAATATTCCGCACAGCACCTCGCTCCAAAAACCACCGCCTTCGGTTGTGATCATTTCGTTTTTATTCAAAAGAGTAATAGTCATTGTTTCAAGATTCAGTTGTTGTTTCATAAGTTAATTTTTTAATGATTAATAATTGTTTAGAATAGTGTACGAGTTAATTAAACAGATTGAGCATACATGCTATTAAACAAAAGCACGTGCTTCAACGATCAACGATAATATCCGATCCCATATTGACATGCCGCCATCAATTGTAATTAGTTCATTTTCATTAATTAAGGTCAGATCCATTTTTTCTAAATTCAGTGTTTGTTTCATAAGTATATTTTAATATTGATTGCCTTATTGTTTGGATTTATCTATTATCAACTTTCCAGTTTGATATTAGCATTTATAACATATACCACATCTTTTAAAAAAAGGTTGGGTAAAAGAGAAAATATTTTTTAAAACCATAAAAAAATTATGAAATCGCTTTTTTTTATGTTTAAAAAGTTAAAATGGTTAACAATTGAACGTTTATATTCTATTTTTGTAAAATGAAAAAATCAATTTATACCCTAATCTTACTTTTATTATATACGATTACAATATGTCAAGCTCAGGAAAAATGGGACCTTCGCCGTTGCGTGGATTACGCGATCGCCAATAATATTTCAATTAAACAAAGCGATATACAAGCAAAAATTTCTCAGATCCAATATAAAGAAGCGAAACTAAGTCAATATCCAGATGCGAATTTTGCCACAGATGGAGCATTTAACTCTGGGAATAATCAGGATCCTACAACCTATGCTTTAATTACACAGAGTTATTTATCTGCAGGATTACAGTTTCAAGCCACTGATAATATATTTAACTGGTATAGTAAACAGAACAGCATTATGGCAAGCAGATGGGAAGCTGATGCTGCTAAAGCTACTGTTGATAAATTAAAAAATGATATTGTATTATCGGTTGCCAATGCTTACCTGCAAATATTATTATCCAAAGCGCAAGAAAATATAGCGCAACTACAATTACAATTATCAGAAGCTCAGTGGAACAACACAAAAAAATTAGTCGCCGCCGGATCGCTACCAGAATTAAATGCATCAGAATTGGAAGCACAGGTAGCAACAGATACAGCTACTTATATAAATGCTAAGGGGAACGTTGATCTAAATATATTGGTACTTAAATCATATATGAATATTGATGCTTCAGCATCTTTTGATATTGATTCGCCTCCGGCAGAATTGATCCCTGTTGAATCATTGGCAGATCTGCAACCTGAAGATGTATACAACCAGGCTATCGTTAATTTACCACAGGAGCGTGTAAATGATCTTAATGTAAAAGCTGCTCAGAAAAATACTGCTGCTGCCAAAGCCGCTATGTACCCGACTATTCAGGCTTTTGGAACGCTCAATTCAAGCTACCTTGATTACAAAACACCTGAATACCAGCAAAACATTGTTGGATATGCCCCTATCCCCGGCCTGCGTGTAGATGCAGGTGGCGGGAATTTTTATGATGTACAGGAGCAAGTTGTTACCAATGGTGACAAAACAGGTTACTTAAAATCTGATGCATTTGGAACCCAGCTATCAGATAATTTTCGTCAATCAGTTGGATTAAACCTTACCGTACCTATTTTTAGCGGCTGGAGTTTACATGGAACATATGAACAGAGTAAATTAAATACACGCAATTTAGAATTAAAAAAAGACCTTGATAATGAAACACTAAAACAAAATATTTACCAGGCCTATACCGCTGCTATCGTTGCATTGGAAAAATTTAATGCCAGCAAAAAAACAGTAGATGCTTCTCAACGTACATTTGACTTTACGCAAAAAAGATATGATGTCGGCATGATAGGCACTTTTGAATTGATCACTAACCAGAATAATTTATTCAGAGCTAAACTGCAATATGTACAAGATCAGTTTGATTATGTTTTTAAAATGAAAGTACTGGAATATTATAAAGGACAGGGATTGAAATTGTAATTTAAAAAGCTGCACATTGGTATGCCGTTGACATGTGCGACGCAACGATGCTGCTATAAAAAACTATAGCTGATAAACAAAAATAAATGCATTTTATATGAGTAAGACAACTAAATGGATATTGTACGGTTCGATAGGATTGGTTGTAGTATTGATCATTTTAAAAGTTACCGGCGTTTTTGGTAAAGACAATACCATTAAGGTAACGGCAGAAAAAGCCCAGAACCGTACCATCATAGAAGTGGTAAATGCCAGCGGTAAAATATACCCTACGATAGAAGTAAAAGTAAGTCCGGATGTTAGCGGTGAAATAACCGACCTACCAGTTGAGGAAGGAGATACCGTAAAAAAAGGGCAGGTTGTAGCAAAGATCTATGCGGATGTATATAGCATTCAACGCGATGAAGCTTCGGCAGGCGTATTGCAAAGCCAGGCACAAGTGGCTAACTCACAGGCATCTATAGACGCAGTTAAGGCACAATTGGATCAGGCCAGTAAAACATACGATATGCAAAAGCAATTGTTTGACCAGCAGGTGATCAGTAAAAATGAATTCAATACAGCGGAAGCGGCTTTTAAAAGTGCGCAAGCAAATTACAACGCAGCTAAACAAGGTATCATTGGCGGACAAGCTGCTGTAAAAAATGCACAATCGCAATTAGCTAAAGCCAATACAGATCTTAGCAGAACTATTGTTACGGCGCCGATGGATGGTGTTGTAAGCTTATTAAGTGTAAAAAAAGGAGAACGTGTTGTAGGAAGTAATATGATGGCCGGAACAGAAATGTTGCGCATTGCAGATATGTCGCAGATCGAAGTACGCGTAGATGTTAGTGAAAGCGATATCCCAAAAGTAAAATTAGGAGACAGCGCTGTTGTTACCATTGATGCTTACAATAACAGAAAATTTAAAGGGATCGTTACCCAGATCTCCAGCAGTAATAACGGAGCATCTACCCAAAGCGACCTTACCAATACGAGTACTGATGTAACTAATTACAAAGTGTATATAAGAATGCTACCCGAAAGCTATAGCGATCTGTTAGGCAAAGGTGGGCCTTTCCCTTTTCGTCCGGGTATGAGCGCGAGTGCAGATATTCAGACTAAGATCCATGTCAATGTTTTAAGTGTTCCGATCAATGCCGTAACAACCAGGGATAAAAATGACAGTATTCAAGCCGATAAAAAAACTGCTGATGCTACAACTCCAGATGTTAGTAACACTACAAACGCAGATGAGCTTGATATTGTAGTTTTTGTATTAGATAAGGATAATACGATCAAAAAAGTAAAGGTAACTACTGATATTCAGGATATTAATTATATCGAGATTACCAGCGGGTTAAATGTGGGCGATGAAGTAATAACAGCCCCATATGACACCGTAAATAAACTGCTTAAAAATGGTGATAAGGTAAAAGTGGTCGATAAAAAAGACTTATATGACAATAAATAGCAATAAATAAACGTACTTTGTATTGATATTACTATATTTTATTGCTATATAAGCGCCCAAATACCTATCGGAGGCATCATATTATTCACATTCAAGGTCTTTATTTGGTTGGTTTAAATAGCAAGCAATATCCTGAATGCAATGAAAAGATTTTTTACTAAATACTTTTTACTCTTATTACTGGTACTTATCAGTAAGGAATCTTTTTCACAGAATTCTTTACTGGTAAACTTTGGTAGTAGTACCTGCGCAACGCCCAATAATGCCAGTTTCTCAATTGTAAAAAATCCTTTAACTGCTACGCCCATTCTATTGGCGGATTGTAATTTTTCTGCACAAATACCAAATTACAATGGGGTTTATGTTGCTTACAATCCAAAAGACAACAATCTATATATATCTTCTATTCAAAACGGGACTCAATCTAAAGTATGGACACTTAATATCGGCTTACCTGATTCTATTGGCTGTCCGGCATTAATACCGGTGCTACCCGAGAATACGTATAATTATGTATTGAATAATTTTGAATTTGATAATAATGGAAACCTTTGGGCCTTCAGTAATTATAACCTGGCTGCAGGTACCTGCCTGCTAAGCAACTTTGATCTTACTACGGGCACTACTTTAGCATCAAAGACAGTACAATTTCCTGCCGGCCATTACCCAACTGATATTGGAAATGGCGATCTATCTATACTACCTAACGGCAGGTTATTTTGTACGTTGGGTGCATCTCCGATCTCTCAATTATATGAGATCACCAACTATGTGGGCGGTTTTGGTACGGCCACAGCAACTTATTTACAAACAATGCCATTGAATTGTTTCGGCATGGCTTTTCTAAACGGAGAGTTAGAAGTTAGCGGAACAAATGGCGTTAATAGCTGTTATTATTTTGCTTATGATATTGCCAGCAATACTTTAGGGCCGGTTCAAGCATTCCAAAATGGTTTGGCACCAATAGATAATACAGCACTTGTGCCTGTTGTAGGTGCCACAAAACAATTGGTAAGCAGTACGGTAGTAAATGCTACCACAGCCAACCTTAGCTATGTTGTTTATTTAAGAAACATGGGTAATGTGATCCTTAATGATATTAATATTACAGACGATCTAAACTCGGCCTTTGGTGCAGGCAATGTGTCAAATGTTACGGCTTCTTTTCTTAGCAATCCCGCAGGCTTGATATTAAATCCCTCTTTCAATGGAACAACGGTTACGAGTTTGTTAGCGCCAGGACAACAATTGCACAATCGCGTTTTATCTGGCACTAATTATTTTGCCACCATACAAATAAATTGCCAGGCTACTAATCTTGTTCCCGGCGTTACTTATTATAATTCGGCTATTGCAGAAGGAGATATAGGATCAGGCCCAAGCTTTGCAAATATTTCAGATTCATCTAACAATGGTTCTCAAACATTACTTGTGATGGATCCTAACAGCAACAACGATCCAAGCGATCCCGGAGAAAATGTTCCTACGCCTTATGTGTTCCCTATTATATTAACAGTGAATTTTATTAATGCAGATGCTTCGTTGATCAACAGTACAAGCGCTACTATAAACTGGAGCGTTGCAACTCCAACAACAAGCGCTAATAAATTTGATATAGAATACAGTACGGATGGTAAAAACTGGAACACTGCCGGAAGCGTGGCTATTATATCTGATATGCAAAGCGATTACAATTTTGTACAAAACAATATTCCTCCGGGCAATATTTATTATCGCATAAAAGAAATTGATGACGATGGCTCATATGTGTACAGCAGAATTATTTTGCTGAATAACAATGATGCACAAACCAAATATGTTGTTTACCCCAATCCTGCCAACAATACCATCCAGGTAATTGCCCCTTACGGCATCAGTGGTAATTGTACAATAGAATTATTAGATGCGACAGGAAGAAAATTAATGGGTGCAGAAATGAACACATCTTCCATTGAAATAAATACGACTACTATCCCTGATGGATCTTACCTGCTACGAATAAATCATGCAGACAATATCTCTACTCAAAAAGTTTTAATCATTCACTAATTATTTTTTTACCTGGCAATACTGCTACTATTGAGCTTCAATGGCGTCGCACATTTCATCAGCGTGCTACTATCTGGCAAGGATACTTTATAGAAATAATTTTTCCGCAACCAGTACAGATTCTGGCTTTCCAACATCAACAAATTTATCACGTGAATTATGAGGATATCCCAATATCAAATGCTCCGCAGCAAGATCAAGATAAGTTTCGGTTAGGGAGAATTTACCTTTTTGACGGATCAAAGAAAATATTTCGGGTTGAAAAATGGCTACGCAGCTATAGGCTTTTTGTTGAAGGAAGGGTTTATGGATCGATATTTTTTCTTCGCCGTTTGTTATATTTCGCCAGCCACACAAACGATCGTGCTCATCAAACAAAAAGTACCGCGAAGTATTTCTGTTACTCACACCAAAAGAAATAAGTGGTTTGTGTTGATGGTGATACGTAAGCAAATCATCAATATTCTGATCAGTTAAAATATCTACGTTTAGCGTAACAAAAGGTTCATTACCTACTAATAAGTCTTTTGCATATAATAAGCCTCCGCCCGTTTCTAATACTTCCTTTGTTTCATCACTGATCACAATATTACTGCCCCACCCTTTATTTTTTTTTACCGTATCAATGATCTGATCAGCAAAATGATGCACATTCACCACAACATCCGTGATGCCATATTGTTGCAGGTACTCAATATTTCTTTGCAGCAATGATTTACCATTCACCATAGCCAATGCCTTAGGATGCTTGTCTGTCCAGGGTTTAAACCTTGTACCCAAACCTGCCGCAAAGATCATTGCCTTCATTTGTGCTTTAATTTTTTACTTCGTGGATATTTTGTTCCAAATGGTTCAGTTCAATTTTAACATTGTACTTATTTCTTAAGTGCCTTGCGACTGCATCTGCTGCATATACACTTCTATGCCTGCCGCCCGTACAGCCAAAATTTATCATCAGGCTATCAAAATTTCTTTCGATATAATTTTCAACTGCGATGTCTACAATATTGTAAACGCTATTTAAGAACTCCGGCATCTCTGTCTGCTGTTCTAAATAATCTTTAACTGCTTTATCACGTCCTGTTTGTTTTTTAAATTCTTCTATTCGGCCCGGGTTTAAAATACTTCTGCAATCAAAAACAAAACCTCCTCCATTATCAGTTTCATCTTTTGGATAGCCGGTTATTTTATAAGAAAAGCTGTTGATCTTAACAACCAATGGTGTGGCAGCCGTCGCTTTTATATTTTCAAATCGATTGATCACTTCATCTGTCGTCATCAAATTCAATAAACGCTCAAACTCAGGTAAGCTAAGTCCAACCTGCTTATTCGCCATGAACCACTGAATATTTTTCAATGCTAATGGAATGCTGGTTAAGAAATGTGCCTTTCGCTCAAACAAACCTCTAAAGCCATAGGCACCTAAAACCTGCAGCAACCTTATTAATACATACCCGTTATACTGACTTTCGAATTGTGTTTTATCAATTGAATTACCCAACACCTCTTCTACACATTGTATATAATATTGCAGCAAACTATTTTTCCAGTCATCGCTCAACTCTGCTTTTGCCTGCCATAATAAAGAAGCTACATCGTATTGCAATGCACCTTTCATTCCACCCTGGTAATCTATAAAGTGGATGGCATTATTTTTTACCATGATATTCCTGCTTTGAAAATCGCGGAACATAAAATACTTGTGATCGACATGAGATAAATAAGTGCTGAATGCTTCGATATCATCGATCAGCTTTTCTTTATCGTAAGGGATCTTTAAAGTATCTAAGAAATAATATTTGAAATAGAGCAGGTCGCTGGCAATGGCTTGTTTGCCAAACTCTTTACTGGTAATGGTTTTATCATAATCTAATCCTTCATCACCTTTGATCTGCAATTGTACTAAACCGTGCAACGTTTTCTTAAAAAGATCATATACATAGTCAGTATGGCCATTCTTTTCTAATTCATTTAATAAAGAACTATCGCCAAGATCTTCCTGTATATAAATAGTGTGATCATTGTTAATAGCAAAAACTTCAGGTACGGGATTTCCTGTTTTTTTAAAATGCTTACTGAAGTATACAAATGTATCGTTCTCTTTACTATTGATATTGTAGGTAGCTATATAAGAAATGCTATCTGTTGTGATCCTGAAATATATCCGGTCGCTGCCACTCTGTGGAATTTTATCAATACTGATAACGGCAGCTTTACTGAACGATTGAAATAGTTTTTTGATATCCTCAATTACCGATTGCATGTAGTAGTTATATCGGTAAAAGTAATAAATCACAAGTGATAAATGACAAATCCCAAAAAATCAAAAACCCACATTCTAATTACCTATATCTTGACCTCAAACAAGAGGCAGGTAAAACTAGCATGTAGGTTTTGACTATGGGGATCTTGTGGTTTGTTATTTTTACTTGCTATTCAGGATCTATCCCTCTAATTCTTCGCAATAATAGCCAGCATTAAATAATATTTTTTCAACTTCATTTACAGCTACTCCATTACTTTCTATCCGTAAAATATTATCACAATCCTGCAGATCAACGTTCCATTTTTGAATGTTGGGATGAATATCTAAGTAAGATTCAATATCCTTTACCCTGGTATTATCAGTAAGATTGGTTTTAAAAACAAGTACTTCCATAAAGTTGGTTTTGGTATTAAAAAGAAACCTGCCTGGTATTACCCGATATTCGTGTCTTTTTCATTTTCTTCCATATGATGCCATCCTCTTCCACCGCCGCAACGGCTTTTCCATGCTGCCCTTATTTTTTCTCTTTCTTCCGGGGTCATGTTTTGGAATTTTTCTCTCATCTTCATTCTCCACATACCACCAGGTCCGCATCTGCCACCAAAACCACCTCTTGGGCCACCACCAAATAATATTTTACTTAATAATAAGATACCAAGTGCCTGGATAAATGTAATGGCTTTAACACCTAACACTGCGGGCAAAATAGCGTTCCATAATCCCATTACTACGAAGCCGAATGCTATAGCAGCTACGCAAGCGAAAACCAGTATCATCAATACTTTTCTAATTTTATACTTTTTCATTTTGTTTACTTTTATATGTTTAATAATTTAATAATTCATCTCGTAATACACTGAGTCGATCTCGCAAATGCAATACTGCATATCGTTTACGGCTGATTAGTGTGGCCACACTAACACCTGTTCCTTCTGCAATATCTTTAAACGGTATTCCTTCCATTTCATTTAATACAAATACATCTCTTTGCTCTGCAGGTAATTCATCCAGCGCCAGCTGCAATTCATCCCAGAATAAATTTCTTATATAACTTGTTTCGGGGGTATCATCTGTACCAAGCATTATTTCTTTCCAATCAAAACCTTCGTCGCTTGAACCGGCGGGTTGCAAGTCTTCTATCAAAGGCAGCTTCTGTTTACGATAGCTGTCTGTAATTTTATTACGTGCCACTTTATATAGCCAGCCGGTTACCTGTGTTATTGGTTCTTCATTATCTGCAAACTGATAAAAAACATCCTGCAAAATATCTTCAGCATCTTCATTAGTTGCAACCCGCTGCTTAATAAACCCAAGCAGTTGCCTGCTATAAGTCTTAATGGTACTAGATATATTGTTGCTGCGTTCTGCGCTCATTATAGTTGGTATCGTCAGTGCATCCTCCATGTATATGTAAGTAGACGAATCAGGAAGGATTATGTTTTAAATATCCGAATATTTTTTAGGAGTGCCGAAATTATATTGGTTGAACATAAAAAAGCCGCTCTGAATATCAGAACGGCTCAAATATTTAATTAGAGGTTTAAAACAGGAAAGTGTGAAAACTGCCATTATCAAAAGAATAAGCGGCAGACGCATCGCAATCGCCATTACCAAAATCAATAAGTACACTATGGTTAGGTACACTTATTACAAATTGGCCTTTATCGATCCAAGGGCAATTTGCCTTCTTTTCTAATGGAGTTATTGGAATGATAACAGCTGTTGCTGTAACGCCGTCAGAATTTACTATTGTATGATTACCTGTAATGGAATATACATTATCAAATAAATTATTATCGCCGATACCGCCGGTTTGAACAACGTTTCTTGATCCGAAATGATGCCAGTAAGATCCGTCAGGGGCTGTAACAGTTCCGCTATCTACTCTTTGCCATGCGAGTGTATCAAGGTCTGTTAAGTTGGTCCAGATAATAGTACCTTCTTTCTGGTACCCGGCAACGGTGTAATTATTAAAAGTTAACGTATCCATGCTTCCGGCTTTGTAAAATGAATCAGAAAGCACAGCTATGATCTTGCCGCTCCTTACCACTCCATCCTGAGATGTGGTTCCGGTTCCGAAATCAATTGTAACTGTTTTTGGAAATGCCCCTACACTAATGGTAACAACAGCATTATAATACGGAGCTGGCCTTGCAGAACCTAATGCTGTGGTATCATTTACTGTTTGTGTAAACACATTGTTGGCATCTTCAGTAAGATTGTCTGAAGTTGTGGTCTGAGCAGTGATTTTAAGTGTGGAAGCGTCAGCAACACCACCTCCTGCATCCGTTGTTTTCTTACAGGCTGTAAAACTAATAGCAATTGCGGTAACTGCCAGGGCAATTAAAAGATTCCTTTTTTTCATACGTTAAGTTTTAATCGGTTATTTTAAATATTATTTCTTTGTTTTCTGAGTGTAAGACCGGATAGTTTATTAAGTGTTTAATCGTGATTTAAATTAATTTGCAATATGTTTTATTCTGTAAAGACGCCCTGGTGGTTAAAATTATTGTACAAAGACTGCGTTTGGTGCATAAAAGATACGAAAAAAGTTATTTATCTAACTTTTGATGATGGCCCTCACCCAACCATCACCCCCTTCGTACTTGATCAATTAAAGAAATACAACGCTAAAGCCACCTTCTTTTGCATTGGAAAAAATGTTTTGCAACATAGCGAAATTTGTAGAAGAATTACTACCGAAGGTCATAAAATTGGCAACCATACCCATAATCATTTAAATGGATGGAAAACTAATGATACTGTTTATCTCGAAAATATAACTGAAGCAAAAAAGCATATTGACTCACAACTATTCCGCCCACCCTATGGAAAGATCACAAAATACCAACTGCAGCAACTTGGTAGCAAAGCATTTCAATTAAAAACGATCATGTGGTCGGTATTGAGTGGGGATTTTGATAAAGGCTTAACTCCTGAAAAATGTTTGGATAACGTTATCAGGCATACTGAAAGTGGCTCTATTGTTGTATTCCATGATAGTGACAAAGCTTTTGAAAGGTTAGAGTACGCGTTACCGAGAGTATTAGAATATTTTTCTGAAAAAGGATATAGTTTTGAAAAAATAGATCAATTGTAATAACAAGAGAGGTGTATCATTCTGCCGGTCTATTAAAAAAATTGGGCCTGAGGTAGAAACCTCGGCCCGTTTTTAATCCGTACCCTATGAAAACTGGAACAAATTTACATTCTTCTTTTTATAAAGCAACTTTTTTTTAAAAAAAGATTTCAATTACAAAAAAGTCGACCGTTATTGTCTGTTTCTTGAACCCAAAATAAAAAGCACGACTGCACAAGCTTCTGTGGTTTATTGTTTAAACAATGAAATGATATAATTTTCTAATAAAATATTTATGAAATTAATAGATACCCATTGCCATCTTTACTCAGAAGAATTCAAAACTGATATAGATATAGTTATACAAAGTGCGGAGCGTGAGGGGGTTGAACGCTTTTACCTACCCTCTGTGGATAGTGAATCAATTGAAGCAATGTTAGCTGTAAGCAAGAAGTTTCCTAACAAATGTATCCCGATGATGGGGTTGCATCCTTGCTATGTTAAAGCAAATTATCTGCAAGAGTTAGAAATCATTAAAAAATACCTTACCCAAGAAAAATTTGCAGCAGTGGGTGAAATAGGTTTAGATTTTTATTGGGACAAAACATTTATTCAACAACAATATGAATCTTTCCGAATGCAAATTGAATTATCGCTACAATATAACTTACCAGTTGTATTACATTCAAGAGATGCGATGCAGGAAACAATTGATGTTATAAAAGAATATATACCGAAAGGGATAAAAGGTATCTTCCATTGCTTTGGTGGTACCTATGAAAATGCCGTTGAAATTATCAATGCAGGTTTTTATTTAGGAATTGGAGGTATTCTCACATATAAAAAATCCGGCTTATCTGAAGTGCTCGAAAAAATAAACCTTGAACACCTGGTACTTGAAACAGATGCACCTTATTTATCCCCCGTTCCATTTAGAGGAAAAAGAAATGAAAGCAGTTATTTAAAATACATTGTAGCAAGGCTGGCTGAAGTAAAAAAAGTACCTGTGGATGAAGTAGCACAGATCACTACAACCAATGCTCAAAAAATATTCGCCTTCTAAATATTGAAACTGTATTTTTGCCATCCCAAAAAAAGGAGACTTGTCCGAGTGGTTGAAGGAGCACGCCTGGAAAGTGTGTATACGGGAAACTGTATCAAGGGTTCGAATCCCTTAGTCTCCGCAAAATAATCCTATCCGATTCAAAATTTAACACAAGGCTTTATTCAAAGTCCTTTATACCAATGATTTATACAAAAATTATTTTTCAGCGTGGCATAGATGTTGTGACTTACCAGTAGGAAAACCGGTTGCCTGCCTACTCATTATACAAATAAGAGCAGATGACCGTTTCCCGTCAATAATTTTATTCACAATAAAATTTTACTACTATGGAACTTGATCATAAAATAATAAAAAACAGTTCTAACAAACAACCGATATGGTTAACATTAGTTAGAGTAATTCTTGGCTTTATTCTTTTTTGGAAAGGAATCCAGTTTATCCAAGACTCTTCTAGGTTAGAAAGTATACTGCAAAATTCAGGATTTCATCTGCTGGATAAAAACACACGGGTTCTAACATTCATAATACCTTACCTTAATTTATTAGGCGGGTTCTTTATAGCATCCGGACTTTTTACGAGATGGACATCCTTGGTACAAATACCTATTTTGATAGGAGCTGTCGTTTTCTCAAATATGCAGGGAGGTATGAGCTTTAGTAATAATGATCTTACTTTATCTGTGATAACATTAATACTTTTAATAGTATTTGTGATTAAAGGCAGTGGTTATATTTCTGCAGATGAATTCTTCCGTACCTATTACAATGCAGGTACAGAAAATGGTTACACGCAGAATTTCTTTAGGTAATATACAATGGCTATAGATAAAATGTAGTAGCTTAGGGTATACTTTAAGTGAAAGAATAAATATATAACTATGAAATCAAAAAAAATCATTACAGCAGTATTGTTAGGCGCAGCAGCAGGCGCTATAGCAGGTGTTTTGTTTGCCCCTGATAAAGGCTCTGTTACAAGAGAAAAAATAAAAGAAGCGGGCGAAGATCTAAAAGATACTTTTAAAGATAAGTTTAATGAGTTTGTAGATAGCGTTAAAGAAAAATATGAAGACGCTAAAAAAGAACCAACTACTTAAAAAAAAAGATCATTAAATCTCCGTTGATGGAAAATACAAAACAAGACCTGGAATTATTATTTGAGAAGACTGCCGATTATGTTGAGACGAGGGTCGACCTTTTAAAATTACAGGCAGTAGATAAAACTTCTGATATAGTTTCTTCTTTGGTAGTACTGCTTATTGCAGGATTAGTATTTGCAATAGTTTTTTTTATTTTAAATATAGGTCTTGCGCTTTGGATAGGTAGCTTATTAGGCAAAACATATAATGGCTTTTTTATAGTTGCAGGCTTTTACGCGATCATTGGATTAATTATTTATTTACTAAGAGGTAAATTTATAAAAGCAGGTATCAGTAATCTGATCATAAAAAAACTACTCAATTAATTGCGATGCAAGTAAAGGATCATAAAGAATTAAAAGCAGCGATCGCACAATTAGAATATGCGGCAGCCAATAAAAAACAATTGATGGTTGATCAGTTTCATATCACTTATGAAAACCTGCAGCCTATCAACATCATAAAAAATCAATTACGTAAATTAATAAGCTCCCCCGATTTACAAAATGATGCTACAGGTACCGCAATGGGTTTGGGTGCAGGACTGCTTTCTAAAAAAATATATGAAGGAGGTTCTTCTAATATTTTCAAACAGTTTTTAGGTACTGCTTTAGAATTTGGCGTAGCAAAAGTAGTAGCCAATAATTCAGAAAAGATCAAAGAAGTAGCTTCAGGCTTTTTAGACAAATTATTCCAACCAAAAGAAAAGCCTTCTACAGATTGAACATCTCGTAAAAAACGCCAAAAAACAGGTTAAAATTTTAACCAAACCCTTATCCATCCAAACTAACAATCATTTATCTTTGCGCCCAACATGTCCAAATTTCTCATTATAGGATTAGGTAATATAGGTAACGAATACGCCAATACCCGTCATAACATTGGTTTTGACGTAGTGAATGCTTTTGTACAAAAACACGGAGCAAGTTTAAAGGTAGATCGGCTGGCTTATGTAGCGGAAGTAAAATGGAAAGGCAAACAATTTATATGTATTTGCCCCACTACATTTATGAATTTAAGCGGCAGGGCTTTTAAATACTGGCAGGACAAGGAAAAAGTACAACTCGCCAATACTCTGACGATCGTAGACGATCTTGCACTCCCATTAGATAAATTACGCATGCGTCCTAATGGAACGGATGCGGGACATAACGGATTAAAGGATATTCAAAACATTTTAGGAACAGATAAGTACCCCAAATTAAGGTTTGGTATCGGAAATGATTATCCCAAGGGAATGCAGGCAGATTTTGTACTAAGCAAATGGCTAAAAAAAGAAGAACCGATCGTCAAATTAAAAATAGAAAAATCTGTAGAAAGTATAGAATCCTTTGCAATAAATGGTATCGAAAACACCATGAATGAAATAAATAAATTATCAATAACGCTATAAATACAGAGAAATTAAAACACTGACAATATTTTTTTATATTATACGTTTCATTTATATTACACTAAATAAACCCACCGCTTGCTCCCTGACTAACAAAAATAATCATTACGATGAAAATAATTTGTATTGGTAGAAATTACCCGGAACATGCCAAAGAGCTTGGCAATAAAATCCCAGATGAGCCCGTCATTTTTATGAAGCCTAAAAGCGCTTTACAACAAAGTCACATTCCTTTTTATTATCCCGATTTTACAAATGAGTTGCATTATGAATGTGAACTGGTATTAAGAATTTGTAAGAACGGAAAATATATTCAAGAAAAACAAGCGCCGAATTATTATAATGGTCTTACTGTTGGTATAGATTTTACTGCACGCGATATTCAAAATGAATTAATGTCTAAAGGCTTGCCATGGGAAAAAGCAAAAGCCTTCGATAATTCAGCGGCCGTGGGAAAGTTCATGGATATCACTCCCGGTTTAAATAAAAGAAATATCAATTTTTCACTCCATAAAAACAAAGAAAAAGTACAGCAAGGATGTTCTGCTGAAATGCTTTTTCATTTTGATACCATTATCGCGCACGTATCAAATTATTTTTCTTTAAACATCGGTGATCTTATTTTTACCGGAACGCCTGCGGGTGTTGGAGAATGCGTTGTAGGAGACGAATTAGAAGCATTTATTGAAAACGAAAAATTACTACAGCTTGAGATAAAATAATTACACTTATTTCAGCGGCCTACTGCTGATACTCTTACTCAATAATTGCTGTCACTTCGATCTCTATCAACAGATCTTTGCTGATCAGTTGCTTAACTTCTACCATTGTTGCAACGGGTTTGATATTTTTAAAAACTTCGCCATGTGCTTTTCCTATAATTTCCCATTTTGAAATATCTGTTACAAATGTTCTCGTTCTTACCACATCATTTAATGAGCCGCCTAATTGCAGCAGTGCCTTTTCAATTTTTTGCAAAATAAATTTTGTCTGTACATACACATCATCTTTACCAATTAACACATCTCTATCCATTGCCGTTGTTCCCGCAACTTCAATAATATTGCCTACCCTAACAGCACGCGAATACCCAACAATATCTTCCCAGGAAGAACCTGAACCTACTTGCTTTCTCATACAAAATAATTTTATTACTAATTTTGTTACCGGCTGTAACGCTTTACTCATCATCGTTGTGTCACTCACTTCAGCCGCATACCTATTGTCAGTAGGTTATCTTATGATCAATTTACAAAAAGAAAACCAATTTAAATTTTACAAAACAAAAAAATAAATTTAGATTCATTAAAATATCAGTCAGGCAAATGAATACAGCAGCAAAAGAAAATATTTTTAGCTACAATGAGTAAACCTTCCTCCAACCATACATCCCTTAGCGAAGTACACCAAAGTATTGATACCACCACACAAAAAAAAATTGGTTGGAAGAGGATCTTGACCTTTTTAGGCCCTGCCTATTTAGTAAGCGTTGGCTATATGGATCCGGGCAACTGGGCAACTGATCTACAGGGCGGTAGCAAGTTTGGGTATCAATTGATATGGGTCTTACTAATGAGCAATTTAATGGCGCTATTGCTACAAGGCTTATCAGCAAGGTTAGGCATTGTACGTGGCCGCGATCTTGCCCAGGCAAACAGGGAAGCTTATCCCAGATCAATAAATTTCATCTTATATATTCTGGCAGAAATAGCCATCGCAGCCTGCGATCTTGCAGAAGTACTCGGAATGGCTATTGGTATACAATTGCTAACGGGCTTGCCTTTAATATGGGGCGTATCTATTACAGTACTCGATACATTTCTATTACTATACCTGCAAAAAATGGGTATGCGTAAAATGGAGGCTTTCATCATCGGCTTAGTTGCAGTGATCGCTACTTCTTTTTTAATAGAAATAATTTTTGCCAAACCTAACGCGGCAGAAGTTGCTTTAGGCTTTATCCCTCATGCTTTAAATGGCGAAGCCTTGTATATCGCCATTGGAATTATTGGCGCTACCGTAATGCCACATAATTTGTACTTACATTCTGCATTGGTACAAACAAGAAAAATTGATCGGACAGATGACGGAATCAAGCAGGCCTTAAAATTCAATCGCATTGATAGTAGTATTGCACTAAATATTGCATTCCTTGTTAACATGGCTATTTTGGTTTTGGCTGCAGCCGTATTTTTTAAATCAGGCCATTCACAAGTAGCAGCAATAAAAGATGCGTACAAATTATTAGCCCCTTTATTAGGCAGTAAATTAGCTCCCACGCTTTTTGCTATCGCATTGATAGCTGCCGGACAAAGCAGTACTATCACCGGCACGCTTGCCGGACAAATTGTAATGGAGGGCTATCTTCAGTTACGTATCAATCCTTGGGTACGGCGTTTATTAACAAGGATATTAGCCATTGTGCCGGCATTGATCGTGATTATTTTATATGGCGAAGAAAAAGTGGATGCATTACTTATTTTAAGTCAGGTTATTTTAAGTATGCAATTAGGATTTGCAGTTATTCCATTGATACATTTTGTGAGCGATAAAAAAACAATGGGCAAATTTGTTATCAATCCTGTAACAAAGATTATTGCATGGCTTATCGCTACCCTATTGATATTCCTTAATATTAAATTATTGATGGATAGTACTTCCGATATATTTTATTCTGGACCAATACTTCCAAAGATTGTATTAGGCTTATTGGGATCATTATTCGCAGCATTGCTTTTATATATTACCTGCCAGCCTTTAACAATAAAAGATAAAAAGCCTTCTTCTATACTCATACACCCTACACAATTAAATGAATTCAGTAATCTTGATAAACCTGAATTCAATAACGTGGCCGTTGCGTTAAACTTTAGTGAAAATGACGAAAAATTATTATCCTTTGCCATTGGCCAGGGAAAAGAAAATGCCAATTATATTTTGATACATATTGTTGAAAGCGCTTCTGCAAAATTACTTGGAAATGAAAGTGATGATTACGAAACAAGAAATGATAAGGAAAGGATCGATCTTTTTGTGAATCAATTGCAACAAAGAAACTTACAGGCAAAAGGTTATTTAGGATTTGGCAAACGTTCAGATGAAATAGTAAAGATCGTAAAGGAAAACAAAGCTGATATATTGGTAATGGGTGCCCATGGCCATACCGGACTAAAAGATTTTATCTATGGAGAAACCGTAAATTCTGTTAGGCACGAATTAAAAATCCCTGTGCTGATCGTTAATATTTAATTATTTTTCAAAGCGGCCAATTCATCTTCTATCTTTTTATTCCATTCTTCTTGCTTGTCTTTGATCACACTATGATGTGTTTCATCATCATATTTAGTTTGTTCCTCTTCCAATTCTTTTTCACAATCGTTAAAAGTTTTACCAATTAACTTTTCATAATTCTTTTTTGTAAAATCAGCTGTTCTTAATTTTTGAATAAACTCTTGTGTGTAGATATAAGTTAGGTCAAAATGATGTTGTTCATGATTCAGCAGGTAATCTGTTTTTTTGTCGGGCTTAACCCAGGATTGGGGTTTTGAATATCCACAAAACACATTAATGATCATCGTTTCGCCATCGCTACTGCTATTAAATTGCATATTGAAACCTAAACCTGACGAGGTTAATGCCGCAAAATCAACACTGTTATCAGGATTACCCTGAAAATTATCCCAGACTAATTTTGTCTTCCCATCATAAAAGATAGTTGTATTATCCGCAGTGCCATTGGTCAACACATAATTAACAACAGTTGTAAATTTTTGTGCTTTAGCCACGCCAAACATCAAAGTAAATAGAAAAGGTAATAGAAGATACTTACGCATAAAGAGTTTATTATGATACTAAAGATTACAAATATTGTGTTAAGTAAAAAGTTAAAACTATGACTCTTCTATATAATCCAGGTCTTTATGAAAAGTTTCTTCCGTAAAAAATAGTGCGATCAATGTTATGCTCGTAACGATCACACCTGTAATAATACCGCTTCTGCTAAGTGGCATTGTCTGATCTTTTGGCGCGTTTTTATACAGATACAAAAACAACATAGTGATCAATGGTAATGCTCCTCGCACCATATTAGGTATCGTTGTAGCAGCTGTAGCACGCAAATTAGTACCAAATTGTTCGGCACCCATTGTTACAAAGATGGCCCATAAGCCCGTACTAAAACCCAATGCCGTACAAATAACATACATCGAAGTATCGGTATTGTTATAAGGACTAAAAAATAAAATAAGAGAAATGATGAATAAAGAATAAAATATTAGTAGCGCAATTTTTCTGCTCTGAAAGTATTGGCTCACTAAACCAATCGCTATACCGCCGATTGATAATCCTGCGTAAGCAAACATAATTGCCTCACCGGAATTGATAGTAGTACTTCCAAACAATTCCTTGCCAAAATGATCACTTTGATTTACGATAATACCAATTGCATACCAGGTAGGCAAGCCTATCAATATAGCCAGTATATATTTTTTAAATCGTTTGGCATTTGTAAAGAACATAAAGAAATTTCCTTTAGAAATATTTTGTTCTTTAACAGTTTTAAACATGCCAGACTCTGCTACTTTAATTCTTAAGAACAATAATAAAACGCCCAATGCCCCACCAACGATATAACAGATACGCCAATCTTTTGTAAGCTTAAATGTATAAAATGCTGCAATAGCTCCTAATAATCCGATGCAGGAAACTAAAGATGTTCCGATACCTCTTTTAGCCTTTGGTAACAGTTCACTTACTAAAGTGATCCCTGCGCCTAGTTCACCTGCTAAACCTAAGCCTGCAATAAAACGGCAGAGTGCATAGTTATCAACTGAATGAACATATGCAGTAAAAAAATTGGCGGTAGAATATAAAATGATAGAACCAAACAAAACAGATAGCCTGCCTTTTTTATCGCCTAATACTCCCCAGAAAATTCCACCTAATAATAGGCCGTACATCTGCCAGTTCAATACACGCGTACTATCAGCTAGTAAGCTAGCGTCTGTTGAGCCCACGGCTAACAAGCTTGTTTTTTTTACGATAGTGAAAAGTAGTAGATCATAAATATCTACGAAGTAGCCTAAAGCGGCAACAAAAACTGCGATGTTAAAGATCGAAACAGTATTGGTGTTGGATTGTTTTTGCATATAACAATTTATTCATCAAATATGTGGAGCGTGCTTCTTGCCAAAAAACACTTTAATTAATATTGGCAATGTTGTAATGATCACGATACCCAGTACAATTAATTCAAGGTGCTTTTTTAAATTGAAATGAAATTTCACCTCAAAGAATCTTTGTAAATAATGTCCACCAAATATCATGCTCGTTACCCAGGCGATACAACCAATGATATTATAGTAACTGAATTTCTTTTTATCCATATTTACGATACCCGCTATTATAGGTGCAAACGTTCTTACAATAGGAACAAACCTTGCATAAATAATGGCAGCACCGCCATTCTTTTCATAAAAATCATTGGCTTGTATCAAATATTTTTTCTTGAATAAAAAACGGTCACGCCAGCTAAACATTGCCGGACCGATCTTTTTACCAAAATAATATCCTAAAGAGTTGCCTAAAATTCCTGCGATAACGATCATCGCTGTCAATATGATCAAGTCTAAAAAAGGATGGTGCGTAGTAAATCTTTCCATCAATTCATGACTATAAATTCCTGCTACAAATAATAATGAATCTCCCGGAAAGAAAAAGCCAATGAACAATCCTGTTTCCGCAAAGATGATCAGTAATAAAAGCCATAGTCCTCCATTAATAATATAGAACATCGGCGTAAACAGATCTCTATAAGTAAAATCTTTATGAATGAAAACAGGTTTGAATTTTTTAAGATTGCTGATAGCAAAAGATTTTGTTCCATACCCGTCTTTTGTAATTGAAAAGGAATCAACGATCGTATAGGCGAATTTTGCTTCACCAGAGTTATTCGTGTAAACAGTATCGCTATCATTTGAAATGATCATAGCATGTTCAATATCTCTTTGATATTGATCGTTCACTTTAATGGAGACTGAATCTTGTGCCTTTACAATCAAAGCACAAAAACTAAAGACCAGGCAGTATAGCAATTGTTTCATATCTCTCTTATTCTTACGTTAGATGACGCAAGATAATATTTAATCATTGTTAACCGTGCATCCTTTACAAAAACCCTGAATGCCTTCGTAATTAAAAAATTATTGCTTATTTTCCACTATCGTTCTAATTAAACCTACTATTATATATGAGTTTATTCGTAAAGAAACCAATTAGCCAGTTAATAGCAGATGCTGCAGATTCTGAAAAAGGCTTAAAGAGAACATTGACAGCATGGTCACTGATCGCATTAGGTATCGGCGCAATTATTGGTGCAGGGCTTTTTGTAAGGACTGCTGCTGCTGCTGCACAAAGTGCAGGACCATCAGTAACGATAGGATTTTTAGTAGCCGCTTTCGGTTGTGCATTAGCCGGATTATGTTATGCCGAGCTTTCTTCTTCTATTCCGATTGCAGGAAGTGCTTACACTTATTCATATGCAACAATGGGCGAATTTGTAGCCTGGATAATTGGGTGGGATCTTGTATTGGAGTACGCTGTAGGTGCCGCCACCGTTGGTATTGCATGGAGCGAATACTTAAATAATTTATTGGTGAAAGTGTTACATGTGAGCCCGATCCCTTATCAATGGTGCCACTCTCCTTTTCAGCCGGCATCGGTAGATGGTGTTCATGGTATAATCAATTTACCTGCTCTTTTTATTGTTGCTGTTTTAAGTTTATTACTAATAAAAGGCACGCAGGATTCTGCTGTTGTAAATGGTATCATAGTTATCGCAAAAGTATCAATAGTGGTTTTAATAATTATTTTAGGCTGGCACTTTATTAATCCTGCTTACCATACTCCTTATATTCCACCAGCTTCAACTTATGTTGATGCAGAACACGTGAGTCATAATTTTGGAGGCTTCTGGGGAATTATCGGAGCTGCCGGCACGGTATTTTTTGCCTTTATTGGATTTGATGCCGTAAGTACTGCTGCGCAGGAAGCAAAAAATCCAAAAAGAGATATGCCGATCGGCATCCTTGGCTCTTTAGCTATTTGTACTATTTTATATGTTCTGTTCGCGCATGTTTTAACAGGAATAGCTCCGTTAGATTTTTACAGATCTGCTGCAGGTAAAGAAGCTTCTGTTGCCGTTGCCATAAAAGATTATATGCCCGGTTATAATTGGCTAGGTGAACTTGTAACTGTAGCTATTCTGGGAGGATTTTCTTCTGTTATATTAGTTATGTTGTTAGGCCAGTCACGTGTTTTTTATTCTATGAGTAAAGACGGACTGCTGCCTGCGGTGTTCAGTAAAGTACATCCAAAATATAAAACACCTTACATGGCCAACTTAATCATTTTAGTTTTGGTTGGATTATTTGCAGCATTTATTCCCGGAGATATTGTTGGTGATATGACGAGCATTGGAACTTTGTTTGCCTTCAGTCTTGTTTGTATCGGCGTAATTATTTTACGCAAAACAGAACCCGATCTTAAACGAGAATTCAGAACACCCTGGGTTCCTTTTGTTCCGATATTAGGAGTAGTCGTTTGTGTATTGATGATGTGCGGATTGGGTTGGACCAACTGGCTTCGTTTATTTGGTTGGCTGGCAATAGGTTTGGTTATTTACTTTAGTTATAGTAGGCACCATAGCAAGTTGCGCAATCCTGATAAAAAATAATTTGATTCATTCAATAAATAAAGAAACGCCTTGTAAATACAAGGCGTTTTAATTTATATACTATTCTCTCAAAAAAAATTAGAATGGCAGATCATCTGCGTCAGCATCAACGCTGGCTGTTGCCGCGCCGGTTTTAACTACAGGCGAAGTTGCTGAACCCGCATTGGTAACATTACCACTGCCCGCACCTACTCCGTCTTTTGCACTACCTAATAATTGAAGATTTGAAACCCTCATGCGCAAAGTTGCAGCAGGCTGGTTCTCTTTGTTAGTGTAAGCATCTGCTTCAGGCGAACCTTCGGCATATACCATTTGTCCGCGTTTTAAATACTGGCCAACTGCGGTGCGGTCTGTCCAGTAAGCACATTCAACCCAAGTGGTTCTTTCTTTTTGATTTCCCTGAGCGTCTTTATAGCGCTCTGTGTGTGCTACACTAAAGTTAATTACGTTTTTTCCGTTAACTTCTTTCACGATGCAATCTTTTCCAAGGTTGCCTACAATTTGTAATTTGATCATAACTGTTGTTTTTTAATGTTTAATGGATGTATCTGGTTGTGCTCTTAATTCAAAAGTAAAAAACAAAAGATGAAATATCCTGCATGCTAAATGTTTGTGGATATCTAATTTCAAGTTTTCGGTTTAGGGTACGGACAAATTTTTTGTTTCGAAGAAAAAAGCGCAAATACCTTTTTATTTTTGACTTTTTACTCCTGATTTTTATTTTATTCTAATTCATTTTCTTTTTCAATGTACTTACCTGTGTTTGCAGGTTATTTACCATGTTAGCCAATGAGTTAACATCCCAACGTTGCTGCTGGCTTACTTTGTTAATGATCATTTGTGCCTGCCATAATTCTACCACATCTTCTGCATTTACCTGGTAAGGCTGGTATTGCGGATTATCGCTCACCATGGTAATTTTATTTTTAGCACGGTTGCTGCGGACAAGGCGTTTATAAACAATCCCCTCGTTTCTGCTGACAACAATATAGGCCTGGTCATTTTTTACATCCTCGGCGCTATCCACTTTTTCAGCAACAATGATACTTCCGCTTGGCGTTGGTAACATACTATCGCCTATTATTTCAAAAGCGCGGTAATTGCCGCCTGCCAACATTGGTAAGGTAAATGTGTTAAGCTCATCAATAAATTCGCTATCGGCATAGCCTGCTAAATAGCCCGCTGCAGCTTTTACAGGTACAAAATGAATAACGTTGCGGTCAACGGTCATCATTTTTTGTTGCCTGCGCTTAGCGAGATAACTGTTGCCTGTATTGCTAAGGTCTTTCAGTAAAAGATCGTCGAGGCTTAGTTTAAAAGTATCACTTACAATTTCCAATACTTCCAAACGGGGATCGGCCCTTTCTTCTTCGTAAGCACCGATTAAGGAGCGTTTGATGCCTAATTTGATGGCAAATTCTTCTTGTGTCCAACCACGAAGTTTGCGCAAATATTTAAGGTTTTGTCCGGCTTGTGACATAGCGAAACTAATTTGATTAGCACAAATATACTAACTTTTTTAGTTTTACAAAATTTATTTTTATTTTTTTGAAAAGAAAAAGGGCCATAGTGGAAACTACGGCCCGTTGAGTCTTAATCGTCGAGACATTTATATAGTAAATATGCTCTTACATTTTACTTACGTAAAAAGCTAAGAAATAGTTCTTAGTAGCATCTAATTAATAGAATATTTAAATCCTTGGTTTATTGTTAAATTGTGAATGAATTTTTATCACATACTAACTATTTAAGAATAGCAATATTTGCATTCTAACTGCTATATGAAATATTACGATAAGATCGATGGGTTAAGATTTGTAGCCATTTTTTTAGTTTTAGCCGCTCATTTTACGGGTTTAAGTAATTTTATTTATATCGCCTACTATGGTGTTGACCTCTTTTTTGTAATCAGCGGCTTTTTGATCACTACTATTCTTTTAAAGCCAAATAACAGTTCCTTTAAACACAATTATAAAAATTTTATTGGCCGTAGAACATTAAGGATCTTTCCTATCTATTATCTTACTATACTTATTCTTTGGTTGTTAAATTTTCCATTTGTAAGACTCAGGCTGATCTGGTTGCTGACCTACACAATGAATTACCAGATAGTTTATATGGATTTTGATCATGTGGGCCACTTTTGGTCACTTTGTGTTGAAGAGCAGTTCTACCTAGTATGGCCATTCATTGTGCTTTCTTTCAAAAATAAAAAAGCGATATTAACTGCAATAATTATCGCTATCATACTTATTGGATATGCTCAATTGATCTTCAATATTTTTCCAGCTTTGTCTATCTACAATTATTTTGGATTATTAACAAGAATGTCTTCTTTAGGTCTTGGTGCCCTTGGCGCTGTGTTGGCAGCCCAGAATTTATTGCCGGAAAAACTATTCCGTAACAAACTTTTTGAATGTTTTATGCTCGTTGTTTTGGGCTTCTCTTTATCTTTTAATTATATAGTTAGAGAACCCATATTAAACCTTTGCTCTTTTTACCTTGTTGTTAAAGCTGCTAATTATGATTTTTCTTTAACAGCAATAAATACATTTTTAAGAAATAAAAAGATCATTCATATAGGGACTTTAGCCTACGGTATTTATATATTCCATTTGCCAATTAAATATTACTTAACGCCCTACGTATTTAATCCGATCTGGCTTAGTATAAATTTTAAAGCCTTAGGAATATTTAAATTTATGAGATGGCAATCCTGGATCATAAAATTCCCCCTATATAGTTTTCTTAGTTTCTTACTTGCGTCTATTTCTTATAAGTATATTGAAACGCCTTTTTTGAAATTAAAAGATAAATATTTTAAATATTGATCTGGATAATATACCTGCCCAAAGCTTAATTAGCCTTTAGCATAGAAGACTTATAAAATTTACAGATATAGCCGTATTTTTGCACAAATAACCATTATGCAAGCCATATTAGTATTACATAGTTTAGTCCGCTGGTTTATTATGTTCTTCGGTTTATGGACCGTTTTAAATGCCCTTACCGGAGTTTTTAGAAAAAGGCCCTATACTCCTTCTGACAACCGCACAAATTTGTTCTTTATGATCAGCTGCGATATTCAGTTGATCATTGGCTTGATACTTTATTTTACCGGGCCATGGTTCGATAAACTAAAAGACCTTGGCAATAATATGAAAGACGCCAACAGCCGTTTTTTTACAATGGAACATTTGGTAATGATGCTGACAGCCTGGGTATTGGTTCATGTTGGCAGAACATCGGTAAAAAATACTGAAGGTGATGCAGCAAAACACAAACGCTCGCTTATATTTTTCGGATTAGTAATGTTATTGATCATCGCTGCCGTGCCATGGCCTTTTAGAGAGGTGATCGGCAGACCGTGGTTTAGATGGTTTAATTAACAATAGAACGCTGATTTTCATGATCGTCAAGATAAAATCATGATAGATCATGAAAATCATAAAAATCTGCGTTCCATCAAAGAGAAAAGAGATAGATCAATTTTTATAAATGGCAAAAGCAAAAAGTAAAGTACTCCCTACTATATTAATTACGAATGATGACGGTATAACGTCTCCGGGTATACGCAATTTAATAGAAGCTGTAAAAGATCTTGGCAAGATAGTAGTTGTGGCACCGGATAAAGCGCAAAGTGGTATGGGCCACGCGATCACGATCGGACATCCGTTACGATTGACCAAAATGGAAAAACTGTTTGATGGTGTAGAAGCCTGGGAAACAAACGGCACACCGGTAGATTGTGTAAAGTTGGCGGTAAATAAAGTGCTTCGCAAAAAGCCCGATATTTGTTTGAGCGGTATCAATCATGGCGCCAATCATTCTATCAATGTTATTTATAGCGGTACCATGAGCGCTGCAATGGAAGCGGCAATTGAAAGTATCCCAAGTATTGGTTTTTCTTTATTGGATTATAGTATTGAAGCTGATTTTGCTGCCGCAAGACATTTTGTACGCGAGATCGTAATAGCTGTACTAAAACAAAAAAAGGAAAAGCATTATTTGTTGAATGTAAATATCCCGTCGGTTCCATTGGAGCTGATCAAAGGAATTAAAATATGCAGACAAGCATACGCCAAGTACGAAGAAGATTTTAAAGAACGCAAAGACCCACATGGCAGAAAATATTATTGGCTAACGGGAGAATTTGTAAATTTTGATAAAGGAAAAGACACCGACGTATGGGCATTGGATAATAATTATATAAGCGTAGTACCAATTCAATTCGATCTTACCAATTATACATTAAAACAACAATTAGAAAAAACCTGGAAATTAAATGATACTAAAAAAAGATAATTACGCTTTTGGATTTGTGATAGGATTACTCGCTCCCTGCTTAGGCTTTGTAGCTTTTAAATATACACGCCTGCAATCGATCCCTTTTATGGAAGCGGTTAGGTTTGTTTTGTCGGAGCATGCATTGTTGTCTGCGGCATTAAGCGTTTCACTTTTGGCTAATGCAGCCATCTTTACATACTATATCAATGCGCATATTGATAAAACGGCTAAGGGTATTTTCTTTGCCACAGGTATCTACGGCATCGCCATATTAATTATAAAAACATTTTTTTAAAGTATGGAAGATCATCCCTGGTTTAAAGATTGGTTCAACTCGCCTTATTATCATTTGTTATATGCCAACAGGGATAATAAAGAAGCGGCTGCATTTATCGATAAGCTCATAGATCATTTAAAACCTACACCCGGCGCTACTATGCTGGATGTGGCTTGTGGTAAAGGAAGGCATTCCATCCACCTGGCAGAAAAAGGTTTTGATGTTACTGGGATAGACCTTAGCGAAGACAGTATCGCTGAAGCATTAACACACCAGACAGATAAATTACATTTCTATATCCACGATATGCGCCTGCCTTTCTGGATCAATTATTTCGATTTCGCTTTTAATTTTTTTACCAGCTTCGGTTATTTTAAAACACAACGCGAAAATGATAATGCTATCAGAACGATCGCGCAATCAATCAACAGCAATGGCCGTTTTGTAATGGATTACCTTAACACACATTGTGCCGAAGCAAATGCCATACACAATATGGAAAAAGATATCAATGGCGTGCATTATGCTATCACAAAATGGACTGATGCCAAACACTTTTACAAAAAGATAATCATCACTCACGCTGCCTTAAAAGAACCGTTGGAATATGTTGAACGTGTAGAAAAATTCACGTTGGCAGATTTCACCACCATGTTCGAAAAACAAGGGCTAAAAATACAAGAGGTATACGGCGATTATGATTTTTCTCCTTACAATGTAAATGCCTCACAGCGGTTGATCATGATCGCAAGTAAGCATTAATTGATTTCAATTGCTTGCCCCATCGGTGCAACCCCTTTGTAGAAAAAAAGCAAATGATACAATTTACTCCGTTGGAGTAACACAGTGATTTAACCAGGCTCAACTCCTACAGAGTTGAGTTTACTTATTATTATTATTTCTACAAAGATGAAACTCCTAGCAGAGTTTAACACACGATCCTATTGTTTCTTCTTATTATTAAACAACAAATACTTCGCTGTCTCATAATAATCGTCTGTAAACCTTGCTAAATAATTTTTAGCGCTATCTGTTTCAGCGTTAGATGGGATAGAATCATTATTGATAACCGATTCAAAACGCACTTTACCGGTTTTGATATTTTTTTGGTAAGAATATTGATTGGTTACCGTACCGATCGTTTCTGCTTCATGATCAATGATAAAAGCACTTTCTGTATTTGTCATTGCGGTATCAAACAAATTCCTTCCCATCGCATTATTGGTATAAGGCATTTTTAACAGCGATGCTACCGATGGCATAATATCTATCTGTGAACAAACATCATGCACCAGTTTCGGCTGTAATAATTTGGGTGAATAAAATAATAATGGTACATGCTCTCTCGTCATATCTAACTTCGACCAGCTTTTAGGATACATCGCATCTGCATTACCGGGAATGCCATGATCGCCTACAAAAACAAAAATAGTATTATCGAAATATTTTTCTTTGCGTGCCGCTTCAAAGAATTTCTGGTAACAGAAATCGGTGTAACGAAAAGCATTTAACTGAGGATTATTATCAAAGCCATATTTTTTCAGGCTGTCCATCGGATATTCAACTTTTTTGAATTCGCTCATTGCTGCAGCAGGTATCGTGTACGGTCCATGATTATCCGCCGTCTGAATAATGGCAAAGAATGGTTTATCTTCTTTAGCTAAAATACCATTCGATTCGATAAAGAGATTCATATCATCTATTCCCCACACATCTGCTTTCTTGGCCTTATAATCATCCTGACTATACAAATGCACGCCATTGATATTATTCAGCAACAAGCCCTTGATATTTGCCCAGGTAGGGTCTCCTCCTAAAAAATAAAATTTATCATAACCTTTTAGGTCATTGATGATCGTTTGCTGGTCTACCGTTTCGGGGTTGCGGCTCGCTGTTCTGTTATTATCGCCCAATGCATCTGGAATGCCTGTTACAGTGGCCCACACACCTCGCGCCGTTGGAAAAGATGGCGTAAAACAACGATCATGAAAAACACCATTCTTGCACAGCTCTGCAAAATAAGGAGTAGTATTATAAGGATTGCCCCCCATCGTGCTGCGATACATACAAAAGCTTTCGCAAATCACCACTACCACATTCGGATGTGTTAATGAAGTATCGGCAAAACTATAATGGCGCTCATAATTCAGTTTAGCGCTGTCTTTATCTTGCACGCCTAAATAATCGGCCATCAATGCATAAGCAGCTCTTGTTTTATTGATGTCTGGTTTTGTATCTCTAAAACTTAAAGTGCTGAAAAAACTCTGGAAAGGATTCAAAGCAACATTTGCTTCAAAATTATCATTCAAAGTAAATGCATCACTCCAGCGTAAATTAAATTGGCCGGCTTTTCCAAAAACACCCCAGCCAAATAATAAAAAGATTATTACAAACAATGGCCAAATACGTCCGCGTACCTTTTCTTTGTGTTGATAGATCGATAATAAATTTTTAAAGTAGATAGCCGCAACAACTGCTAACAATAATAATAAAATAACAGCTTTTACTAAAGGATAACTCTGGTAAGCCATGTTAAAAGAAATAGCCGCATCTCCCAGATAACTTAATATTGAAGCGTTCAATCGCTGCTGGATAAAAGAGTAATGATAATAATCTACCACATAAATAAATACCAATAATGTATAGATAAGCGGTATAAAAAAGTTCCAGAAAATTTTAGCATTATTATTTTTAAAAGGATTGATAAAAGGCAATGCATTGATGAGCATTAAAAAAGCGCCGAACATGCAAAGGAACTTTAGATCGAAGCGCAAACCCATTACAAATGCCGCAGTTGAAAATGGTTTATCTAAGGGATTAAATTTCCAGTAAAAAATAAAGCGGGCAAAAGTCATCGTTAATAGAAATACTAACATGATCGATAGTATCCAGCCTAGTAATTTGGGTAGTCGTCTAAACATAACTTTAAGATAATTTACAATGGTGGCAAAGTTATATTAATTATTTTTGTGTCAACTTATTTAAAATGCATACCATCCTCAATTGGGACCACGCTTTACTGAAGCTCATCAACTACCAATGGCAGAACGATTTCTTCGATTTTCTGATGCCCTGGTTGCGCAATGCAACGGCATGGGTTCCATTGTATTTTTTTCTTGGCCTGTTCCTATTGGCTAACTATAAAAAAACGGGCTGGTGGTGTATCATTTTTGCTGCCGCGACTGTTATTTTAACCAACTATGTAAGCAGTAACCTCATCAAAGAAAATATACCACGTTTAAGGCCCTGTAATAATCCCGACCTGGCAAGCTGGCTACGCGTGCTGGTGCCTTATCGCCCGCAGAGCAGCAGCTTTGTTTCTTCGCATGCGGCCAATCATTTTAGCATGGCTACTTTCTTATACATTGCCCTTAAAGACGAAATAGGCAAATGGGCCTACCTGTTCTTTTTTTGGGCGGCAAGTATTTGCTATGCGCAGATGTATGTAGGCGTACATTATCCAATTGATGTCGCCAGTGGTGCTTTAGTTGGATTTATTATCGGATATTTGGCTGGAACTTTGTTCAACAAAAAATTTGCATTAGCTTAGTCAAATGTCAGAGGTCGTCATTTTATTGTTATTGATCTTACTAAACGGGCTCTTCGTGATGAGCGAGATCGCTTTAGTAAGTGCCCGAAAGCCCCGGTTAGAGGCCATGGCTAACAAAGGTGATGCAAAAGCCAAAGCAGCACTTGAGTTAGCCGAAGACCCGGAAAAATTCTTATCCGTAGCCCAAATTGGTATCACCCTCATTTCCATTTTTACCGGTGTTTATTCCGGAGAAAAATTTGGCGGCTATTTAAAGCCTTATATCTTACACATACATATTTATTTTTTTCAACAATATGCTGCAGACATATCTACTGCTATTGTTGTAATTATTGTAACATTTGTTTCGATCATTTTAGGCGAGCTGATACCAAAAAGATTTGGTATGCTACGCGCCGAGCCTATCGCACGTTTTGTTGCAGGACCGATGAATGTTCTATCCAAAATAGTGCACCCGATCGTTTGGTTATTAACTTTTCTTACCAATATCACTATCAACGTTTTTAACGTACAAAAAAATACGCCCGATAATTCCGTTACGGACGATGAAATAAAAGCATTGATATCGGAAGGAACAGAACAAGGCTCTATCGAAGAAGAAGAAAAAGATATCATCGAACGTATCCTTCATTTGGGAGATAGAAATATTACATCATTGATGTCGCACCGCACAGATATTATCTGGTTCGATATGAATGACACCGTGCAAATGGTAAAAGATAAATTTGAACAGATACCCTACTCTACTTATCCTATCTGCGATAAACAGATCGATGATATCAAGGGTATTATTTATATAAAAGATCTTTTAAAAGCTGCACCAACAACACAATTAAAAGACCTCTCAAAACCCGCACTTTTTGTCCCGGAAAATAATACACCTTACCAGGTACTCGAAAAAATAAAACAGACAAAGATCCACTCCTGCTTTATTGTAAATGAATATGGCACATTGGAAGGCATGATAACGCTGAACGATATCTTAGAAGCCATCGTAGGCGATGTGCCGCAAACCGGGCAAGACGAATATGAAATAGTTGAAAGAACCGACGGCACATTTTTAGTAGATGCACAAATACCGTTCTATGATTTTTTAACCCACTTCGATAAGGCAGACTGGATGAACGAAGGCGAACATGAATTCGATACCCTCGCCGGCTTTGTACTCAACCAGCTCGAACGCATACCACATATCGCCGAAAAATTTGAATGGCGCGGTTTCACTTTTGAAATTATCGATATGGATGGTCAACGTATTGATAAATTACTGGTAACAATTACGCCAACACTTAAAGAAGAAATGGAAGACTAATTTGGTTTCCAGCATTTGTTCTTTTTTCAGCATCGTTGCGTCGCACTCTTGTACTACATACCTTTAATGAGCTTTTATTTGAGAGTATAGAAAGAATTCTTAAATAGTTCCTATATTAAAACGCACGAATAAATACTATAATATGAAAACCAGTAGCCTTACCGTCACATTCGATAAAATTAATTCCGAAATAACACTTCCCGAATATTTGCGAGAGATATGCAATGTTATAGCTAAAGAAGAAGTTAGTTCGAAAAAAATTGATGCGATATTGATTAATTATGATATTAATCATTCCATAGCAAAAGCTGATTTTTTACATCTAATATTTGCATATATTAAAATTGCTTTAGAAGATGGAGTATTAACTGATAATGAAAAGGAAGATATCAAATTTCTAAAAAATGTATTTAAAATCCAACCTGGCGATTTCTTTTTTCATAATAAATTAGATGTTGAACATACAATAGCCTTAGAGTTATCGAAAATATATGAAGATAATTTTATAACAGAAGAAGAAGCGGAGCTAAAAATAGGAATTCAAGAAATTTTTGATTTAAGTTTTGACCAAATGAATGATTATTCAAAAAGCAAAGCTATAGTTTCACTTAAAGAAGGAGCTGATGTTAAAAATTTAGATATATTTTTTACTTATGATGAATATTTTAAAATACGATCTGAAGTAAAATAAATGAAGAACTTAAACGTTAATTGCTATATGAAAAATTACATACTATCTATTGCTATACTGTCGATGATCTCATTGAACTCATTCGCACAAAAAGAAAACGTAAATGACTTTTCCAATAAATTGTTATGCAATGCTTATGTGTATGGAAAAACAGATACAGCCACTTTTAATTTTCTGCAAAATACTTTCCCCTACTTAACAAGAGAAAAGCCGGAGAATGGCTATTTAACACCGCCTGAAGGTGATAATGCCAAGCACTTAATAACTTCTATGCATTTTAAAAAGCATCCCTTTTTTAAAATGGCTATAAAAGATGGGCATCTTGATTTCTTTACAGTAGATGATGGCGGCGGACTTATTTTCGAAAAAGGCGCGCAACTGGTATTAACATTCGATACCGAAATGTCGGCCGATTATGTATTTAACCAATTAACAGATTCTTTAACGAGACTTTGTTTCCAAAAGAACATCAGCACAAAGGGTACTCAAAAAATAATATTATTTACAGGATATGCTAATAGTGATACGTATAATCCGGAATTAGCTTTAACCGTTGATGATGCTACTAAAACATATTCCATATTGTTCAAAAGTAAATTTGATGCTGGTGCTGGTTTTTAAGACATCATTATTTTAAAATCGCTTTCTTCTTAACTGGGCGACCATCAGAACCGATATCATAAAAATATATTCCGTTCTGTTCTTTAAAAATTTGTTTTTGAATATCTGCATCACTTACCGGATCACAAGCAGTTGGGATAAGAAAAGGTTCCATTATTATTTTCCAGTTGCCATTCTGAAAAGAATAAGTGGTCATATCGTAAACACATCCGTTTTCAGGAGCCTGAAAAGCAGATAGTTCATCAGTACCATTGTTATTTAAATCTCCTTCGTTAACCAATCGTGCTTCACAGCAACCAATATTAATCGGAGGCAACGCTTCATCGGAGAAAAAAACTGTGTATTCATCAGGCGTTCCATCTTCTACAGGATTTCCTTTACCAAGCTTTGTCTGAACTGCAAAGGCATATACTAATTCTCCTTTATTTCTGAAATATCCATTAATTGAAGGGCCAACTTTTGCTGTAATGGTTAACGTGTCTCTTATCAAATATTGCATACCCAACCAGCCCGCACTTTTTTGGCCCTTGGAATTCACGAAAAATACATATCCAAAACCATTTTGCTCTTTCTGAACGAACACCCATTGCGAAGAATTAAAAAAGGCCTTTTTCTTTGTAGCAGTATCGGGCGTTGCATAAAAAAATACTTTAGTATTTTCGCTCGCCTTTACAATAAAATAGCCCGGATGAAACAGCGTTGTATCAGTACACTCACTTTTACCTTTATAAAAAGCTAACAGTAAAAATAATATCAGTAATATTTTAGGAGGATTCATTCGTATATAATTAAGGTTTATTTAATCAAGCTTTCTTCTTTTCAAAATAATCCTGCATCTCACTATTTAATTCTTTACGCATTTCGCTAAGGCGTATAGCGTATTGTTCTAATTTTCTATCCTCTTCAGTCGGCGGATTCCATTTAGGTACAGGAATAGTTTTTCCATGCTGATCTACAGCAGCAAATACGATGATACAATGTGTTGCATTTGTTTCCGTCTTTTTTATCGGGTTGATGGTACTGATATCAACCGAAATATGCATGCTGGTTGTGCCGGTATAAATTAAACGCGCTTCCACTTCAACAATATCACCGATCATGATCGGGTTAAAGAATCTTATGCCGCCAACATATACTGTTACGCAGTACTGGCTGCTCCAGTTAACAGCACAGGTATAAGCTGCCTGGTCGATCCATTTCATTACAGCGCCACCATGTACCTTACCACCAAAATTTACATCCGAAGGCTCACTTAAAAAGCGAAATTTTACAATATTGTTGTCCATTATGTTAGTGTTAGTTAGTCGTTAAAATAAAAAGCGATCAGTTCGTTTATCAATACTATTCCTGCCAGACTTATCCCAATTGTTGTTTTTCCTATCGTATATAACAGCATCGCGCAGATAAAATAAAGCGATAGCCTGAATACCATTCTCCACGGCTGTTCCAGCCTTTTGTCTGATCTTGGCGCTGCGTAAATACTCCAACATACAATGGCCATAACCGGCAATAACATGGCCAACGTATATTTCAAATATACATTTTCTACCACAGAATAACCTCCATAGCCCAACGCGATCACCAAAACCAATTCCAGTAAAAATGCTACCAGCCTATTAAAGCCTCTTACAATATTCATAGCCAAACTTTTAGACAAATAAAATTAAGTGTATCTTGTATAGCAGCAAAATACACTAAAGTATACTGTTGTTTTACATGATACCACTGATCATCCTAATCGTTATTGTTTTTTTTAGCGTTCTGTTCTTTGCAAAAAGAAGAAAAAAAGTCCAAAGCTTTCAAATGCCTGCTAACACTAAAGGCCTGCTATTAAATAATGTAGCATTCTACAAAGACCTAAGCGATGAGAACAAAATAGTTTTCGAAAATCGCATTACACAGTTTCTACAATCGGTAATAATAACCGGTGTAAATACAACAGCCAGCGATCTTGATTATATCTTAATAGCATCGGGTGCCATCATTCCTATTTTTGCTTTTCCCGATTGGATGTACACCAATATTGATGAAGTGCTTTTATATAAGGATACTTTTAATGAAGAATATAAGACCGATGGTAACCAAAGGAATATTTTAGGTATGGTAGGTGATGGCGCCATGCAGCGGCAAATGGTATTATCACAACCCTCAGTTCGGACCTCTTTTAAAAATGCAACAGATGGCCACAACACGGTGATACATGAATTCGTTCACCTCATCGATAAAGCGGATGGCACAACAGATGGTGTTCCGGAATACTTATTATCCAAACCTTATATCATGCCATGGATCAATAAAATTCATGAAACAATTAATGAGATGAAGCACAGCAATCATTCTGACATCAATTTATATGGTGCAACAAATGACGCTGAGTTTTTAGCGGTAGTAGCAGAATACTTTTTTGAAAAGCCTGAAGCGTTAAAAGAGCATCATCCTGAATTATATTCATTGTTAGCGCAAATGTTTACTACAGGCAAATAATTTGTATGGAAATAAAAAGAATTAATAAAGAAGAAACAGAGCTGGTGGTCGACCTGTTCAATAAATACAGGCTATTCTACAAACAGCCATCAGACACAGTTACAGCCAAAAAATTTATTCAAGCCAGGCAAAATAATAACGAATCAATAATTTTTGTAGCACTTGAATCGATCAATGGTAGAAAGCTACCTGTCGGTTTCACACAGCTCTATCCAGCCTATTCATCTGTACGTGCCATTAAATACTGGATACTAAATGACCTATATGTGGAAGCAGATCATCGCAAAAAAGGTATTGGAGAAAGCTTGATTAAAACAGCGATGGACTTTGCAAAAAAGGATGATGCAACAATTATGGAGCTATCGACTGCAATTGATAATTATACTGCACAAACTTTATACGAAAATATTGGCTTTGAAAAACAGAAAGCAGATGAAGGTTATTTTACTTACCAGATAAAATTAAGCTGACAATTTTCCTACAGGAGTAATAGGTATTTCTTCTGTAGGAAGTTTTTTTCTATAACAGAATTCGATCATATTTAATAATGGGCCTGTCATAAATGTAGTTGTAAGCGCCATCAAAACCATGATAGCAAATATTGCAGGAGACAATATTCCAAGGTCATATCCAATATTTAAAACGATCAGCTCCATCAATCCTCGTGTGTTCATCAATGCTCCAATCGATAAGGAATCATGCCAGGAGTAACCCACTAATTTTGCAGAAATACTACTGCCACCGAATTTTCCTAACACAGCGATAAAGATGATCAGTCCGCAGCTCGCCCACAAATGTCCTTCGCTTAATAACCCTATTTGTGTTCTTAATCCTGTAAAAGCAAAGAAGATCGGCAATAATAACAACACACTGATATCTTCTATTTTATTCGCCAGTAATTCTTTGAACTGTAGTCTTTGCGGCATTATTACGCCTGCTAAAAAAGCACCAAACAAAGCATGGATACCAATGATCTCTGCGATATAAGCGGATGCTATTAAAATAAAGAAAACGATCATGACTAATCTCTTATTCAATCCTTCTTCATCATCATATCTTTTGCTGATGCTATTGATCCATGGCCGTATTAGTTTCAGCATGATAAATACAAAGATCAATGCCAATAAAATAGTAAACATCGCACTTAATATACTGCCGGCTTTTACAATAGCGACAACAGCTGCAAGGATACACCAGGCTGTAATATCATCTGCAGCAGCGCAAGTAAGTACAATGGCTCCCAAGGCTGTTCTTGTCAGGCCACGTTCGTGCAAGATCCTCGCCAGCACCGGAAAGGCTGTGACACTGATCGCTATACCTATAAATAATGAAAAGCCTAAAAAGCTAACATTAGCCGGTGCAAATTCCTGGTATATAAAATAAGAAACAAGTACACCTAAAAAATAAGGAAAAGCAATACTTACATGGCTTATCACTAAAGCGTTGTGTGCTTTGTTTTTTAATTTATCAAGATCGAGGTCCATGCCGATGATGAACATAAAAAATACCAGACCTATCTGACTTAAAAATTGCAGGTTACTCATTGAACTGAGTGGAAATAAAAAAGCAGAAAAGTTAGGAAAGAAAAATCCCATAATGGATGGCCCTAAAAATATGCCGGCGATCATTTCTCCCACAACGGTTTGTTGTCCGAGTGCAGAAAAAATCGCACCAAATAATTTTGCAACAAAAACGATCGCTAAGATCTGCAATAACAATAAACCTAACGGACTTTTTATATTATGCAAGAATTGATCAACAACGCTTTGGTTAGATGAGATAATAACCGGTGCTGATTTATCTACAATCTTATTTAACGGAGATGCCGTTGTAGAGATCAGCTGAGTATTAGGTACAAGGTTTTTTCCTTTATTGATAACGAACCAAATAAGGCAGGAAAAAACTCCGATGATAACTGCATATAGTAGTACGTTCTTTTTCATATCTGATAACAGGTCTTGTGCAAATATATAAAAGCAAACTTGCTGTTGCAGTGTTTTTAAAAACTATAATAGTAAAGTAATATAAAAAGATTCTTGGAGTAGGGGCATAAAAAAACCCTCCAATAAATTGGAGGGTTTCAAAGAATATGGCAGCTACCTACTCTCCCGCATTGTTGTGCAGTACCATCGGCCATAAGGGGCTTAACTTCTCTGTTCGGTATGGGAAGAGGTGAACACCCTTGGCAAAACCACCATAAGATCTTACAGTTATAATTGTTCAGGTTATAACCAAATAATGTACATATTGGGAAGTTGAATAAAGAAATAAAATAAAAAAATAAAGCTTACGGGTAATTAGTACTACTCGACTTTGATGTTACCACCTGTATATCTATAGCCTATCAACGTTGTAGTCTACAACGGCCCTTAAAAGTAAACTCATCTTGTGGAAGGTTTCACGCTTAGATGCTTTCAGCGTTTATCCTTGCTGTACGTAGCTACTCGGCATTGCACCTGGCGGCACAACCGATACACCAGCGGTACATACGACTCGGTCCTCTCGTACTAAAGTCATGTCCACTCAATTTACTAACGCCCATCACAGATAGGGACCGAACTGTCTTGCGACGTTCTGAACCCAGTTCACGTGCCACTTTAATCGGCGAACAGCCGAACCCTTGGGACCTTCTCCAGCCCCAGGATGTGACGAACCGACATCGAGGTGCCAAACCTTACCGTCGATATGAGCTCTTGGGTAAGATCAGCCTGTTATCCCCAGAGTACCTTTTATCCTTTGAGCGACGGCCCTTCCATACAGAACCGCCGGATCACTTTAGCCGACTTTCGTCCCTGATCGACTTGTAAGTCTCACAGTCAAGCTCCCTTATACTAATGCGCTCTATGTACGATTACCAACCGTACTGAGGGAACCTTTGCAAGCCTCCGTTACATTTTAGGAGGCGACCACCCCAGTCAAACTACCCACCATGCACTGTTTCCCGTTAGGGATTAGATTCTAAATGTTTAAAGGTTGGTATTTCAACGACGACTCCATCATGCCTAGCGACACAACTTCAAAGTCTC